>MDSV01016937.1_pt1 | contig 15641 bp, 14 predicted proteins | sample 810851 | NCBI WGS metagenome assembly MDSV01 (sample SAMN05326640, study PRJNA326480) | marine metagenome | isolation source: seawater | place: Atlantic Ocean: North East | collected 2012
GATTTGATTGATGTCAATTGCACTTTCAGGTTTTGAGTCTAGTAAAGGATGGCCTACAAACTCGTGACTCATATTTTCTTTTTCAAAATAAGTTTTTTCAAAATTAAATAATAGAAGAATGTGATCAATAAACTTTTTAATTTTTTTAACTCTTCCCTCTCTCCATACCCATACCTGGGGAGCTACGTAATGAATAGTTTTTACTTTAGGATTATTTATTTTGACTTTTTCAGCAACCCTTAAGGTAAAATCAGGACTATCAACTGTAAATAATATATCTGGTTGAAAATCATTTATAGCTTTTACAGTTTCATTTATTTTATTTTTAATTTTAAAAATATTTAAAATGACATTGGTAAATCCTAAGTATGTAATATCTTTTAGATCGTAAATTGATCTTATACCAAGCTGTTTTAGATTTTCTCCGCCAACTGACAAGTATTCTATATTTGAATTAATTTTTTTTAAATCATCAATAACCCTTGAAGCTAGTTTATCTCCTGATGCTTCGCCAGTTAAAATAAATATTTTTTTCACTTTTGAAGTCTCCAAATAGCCCCTTCATCTGTTAAAAGGAAAATTATTCCTGTACTTTCTTGAATTTCAATATCTCTAATCCTTCCAATATTTCCTTTAAAAATAGTTGTTTCTTCAATAAATTCACCACTTTTAAATTTTATTTTTCTAAGAGATTGATCTTTAAGTGAAGTTATTAAAGCATCACCATTCCACTCTTTAAATTCATTTCCTTTGTAAATTACCATAGAACTTGCTGCGATCGATGGTACCCAGTATTTTATGGCTTTAGTAAAACCAGGTTGCCATTTAGGACCTATTCGAGTCCCTGAATAATTAGTTCCACCCCATCCTAGAATTTTCCATCCATAATTTTCACCATATTTTGCCTCTCCAAACCAGTCTCCTCCTTTGGCGCCATGATTAGTCAGATAAATTTTATTATTAAAAGGAGATAAGGCTATTCCTTGAGGATTTCTCACTCCTATTTGATATATCTCCGGTTTCCAATTTTTTTTATCTCTAAATTTAGGGTTATCTTTAGGAATTTTTCCATTTAAATGAATTCTAATAATGCTACCAGGATGTTTTGTTGGATCTTGAGCAATCATTCCTTTACCTCTTTCACCAACTGTAGCATAGAGAAGATTATCTTTAATTACTAATCTTGATCCAAAATGATAACCTGAATTTATTGGTGGCTCAGCCCTAAAAATATTCTTAAAGTTAAGATTATTTTCATTAAACTTTGCTGTAGCAATCGACGTACTAGAATTTCCTTTTTTAAGATTTTCCGAATACGAAACAAAAACTTGTTCATTAAAATATAGAACTTCAAGCAATCCCCCTTGGCCATCTTCTAAAATATCTAAATTATGTTTAATTTTCTTAACTTTGTTATTATTGAAATCTACTAATATTAAATTACCTGATTTTTCGGTTACAATAACTTTGTTATTATTAATAAAAGAAAGACTCCATGGACTATTAAATCCATTAATTGCTTCCTGTAACTTTGGTTCATAAGAAAATACATGAAATGCATGAGTTGTGATTATAAAGATAAATATAATTATTTTTTTCATTTTACAAAAATAAACATTTTATTCTTATTTGCAAAATTAATTGATTTTTTTTTGTCTAAAAAAATATTTTTTTTATGTCTAAGAACTATACCCTTAAGACCAGCTGCTTTACATTGTTTTAATGTATTTAAACCAATGGTTGGTAAATCAATTCTTGTGTCTTGTTTTTTTTTAGGAAATTTAACGAGAACACCTTTGCTAACATTTTTATTTTTTTTAATTTGTCTTAACATTTTTTCTGTTCCTTCTTGTTTTTCAAGAATAATGAGTCTACCTCTGCTTACCGCACCTTGGATATGGCTGTGTTGACTGGATTTATTCAGTGCTTTTAACGCATTATTTACTTCTGTTTTGTCTATTTTGTCAGGTCGATACCTTGAATAGTTTCCTTTTGATAAGCTAAGTTCAGGTGTGAAAGTGGTAGAGGAAATTGTTTTTATTTTTTCTTTGTCAAAAATATTAATTATTTCTTTTAAAAGAGCAGCATCACCTAGTTTAGATTTTTTTATAATTCTTGAAATATAATAAACTCCTTTTAAATCTAGCTTAATTTTTGTAAAATTAGGTTTTTCTACTTTTCCAGCAAAAAGCACTTTTTTACAATTATGTTCTTTTAAAATAGAGATTATTTTTCCAAATTGGCCTACAGATACTGAAAAAGAATTTTTATCTTTTTTAAAAAATTTTTTTTTAGTTAGATCAATTATAAGATAATTTTTATTACCTTTAATTTTTTTATAAATGTATTTTGGAAAGTTTGTCTCACCAAAAATTAGGCCAATCATAATTTAACTCTGTGGTGAACAAATAGGTCTTTTTTTATCTTTTTCGATAAATCTTATGACTTCTGAAACTAGTTCATTATCTTTATGTTCACCATTTATTTTACTTAAATTTTCGTGTAAATTTTTTGAAGAAAAAATTTCCTTATAGGCTTTATCTAACCCTATTATCTTTTTATTATCATATTTTTTTCTACGTAATCCAATGAGATTTAACCCTTGTAAATAATTTCTGTTACCAATAGATAGGCCAAATGGTGTTACATCTTTTAAAACTCCTGTCATGCCACCAATCATCGCAAGACGTCCTATTCTTGTAAATTGTTGCACCGCAGAATTACCTCCAATTACGACTGAATCCTCTATGGTTACATGGCCGCCTAATGGAACGTTGTTTGCAATAATAACGTTATTTCCTATTTTGCAGTCATGAGCAATATGGGACGAAATCATAAATAAACAATTATTTCCAATTATTGTTTCAGAACCACCGCCTTCGGTACCAGGATTGATAGTAACGTATTCACGAATAATATTGTTTTCCCCTATTAATAAACTATTTTTTTCATTTTTAAATTTAAGGTCTTGAGGTTGAGTTCCTATAGATGCAAACGGGAAAATTTTTGTACCTTTACCTATTTTTGTATTACCTTCTATATGTACATTAGATATCAGTTCAACATTATCAGACAGCTCAACTTCAGGACCTACATAACAAAAAGGTCCAATTTTAACTGACTTAGAAACTTTAGCTTTATTTTCAATTACACTTGAATTATGTATCATTCTTTTCTGTCCACTATAGTAGCTGACCACTCTGCATCGGCCATTCTTTTTTCATTAACTTTTGCTGTTCCTTTGTACTTCCAGACTCTACCGTGAGATCTAATGGCTTCAATCTCTAAACGAAGTTCACAGTCTGGTATCACTGGATTTCTAAATCTAGCTTTATCTACTCCCATTAAATAAACTAATTTGTTTGCATACTCTTTAGGGTCAATTCCATGAGCAGTTAAAGCAGCAGCTGCTTGACCAAATGCTTCAACTATTAACACACCAGGCATCACAGGCTGGCCTGGAAAATGACCTTGAACATAAAATCCATTTTTCTTAACATACATAATTGCTGTTGCAGATTTTAAATGGACAATGTTTGTCAACTTATCAATTAACAACATTGGTTCTCTGTGTGGCAATAAAGATTGTATAGCTTTTTTGTCTAATTCAGTTTTACTCATTGTTGTTTTGTTTTTTTAAAAATTTTTTTAATGGAACAGCAGGATAACCCATTACTATTTCATTATCCTTAATGTCTTTCACTACTCCACTGCCCCCACCAATACGTACATTATTTCCAATTTTTAAGTGACCAGAAATTCCTGCCTGCCCTCCAATAGACACATTATTTCCAATTTTGGCGCTACCAGCAAATCCGACTTGCCCAGCTATCATGCAATTATTTCCAATATTAACGTTATGAGCAATATGTACTTGGTTATCTATATAAGTATTCTTACCGATTACAGTATCGTCTATAGACCCTCTATCTATAGTACATCCAGAGGCAATTTCTACATCATCTTTTACAATTACTTTTCCTATATGTGGAAATTTAATATTTTTATTTTTATTAGGTATAAAACCAAATCCCTTTTGACCAATTTTACAGTTATCTTGTATCACAACTTCATCTCCGATAATTGAGTTTTTAATAATTACCCCAGACCCAATAGTGCAATTTTTTCCTAAATATACATTACTTTCAATAATAGTATTTGAGCCTATTACACAATTTTTACCTATTTTAACTCCTTTACCAATTAAAACATTGTTACCAAATTTTACATTAGTAAATTTTTTTTGAGATGGTTTATTTAAGGTAAGATCAGGATAATCTATGTCTGCTTTAGGATAAATTATCTTAAGCACCCTAGCTAATTCGAAAAGAACATTTTTTGTTATTATGATCTCTAAGTTCGAAGGTAAATGTGCTTTTAATTTATCTGTAGTTATGCAAAGTCTTGCTTTTGTGCTATTTGCTAATGTTTTGTACCTTATAGAGTCAAAAAAAGTTAAATCATTTTTACCAGCTAAATTTAAAGGCTTAACATTATTAATTTCGAAATTATTTTTAATTTTATATTTAGGAAAGAGAGATTTTGCTTTAATTTTTTTTTTTGAAAAAAAATTAGAAATCATTTTTTTAATTTAAATCTATAGATTTTAATTTACTGTTTAAAGCTTTCATAATATCTTTTGTAATATCTAAATTCTCATCTCCAAGCAAAATACTTTTTTTGTCGATTACCATTCTTATTTTTTTTTCATTCATATATTCTTTGATAAGCGGATTAAGATTTTTTAAAAGAATATTTCTTGCTTTAGTCCTCTGTTTAGCAACACTATCTAATAATTGACTTCTTTCTTTTTGAAGTTTTGAAACATCTTGCCTCAAGCTAGTAACTTTTTTTTTGTATTCTTCTGATGAAATAACTTTTTTTTGTTGAATTATTTTTTTTTCTTCTTCTTGAAGTTTCTTTTCTTTATCTTTTATTCTTTTGACACCATTTTCTAATTTACTCTTTAGAAAATTTTGAGCTTTTTTTCCAGCATCACTTTCATTTAAAATAAGCTTAAAATCTACGTAGTAAGGGATTTCAGCAATTGAGATACTCTGAAAACAAAAAAATACAAATATAATATTGATAGTAAATTTTTGAAAAAAATTCATTAAAATGTAGTTCCTAAATTGAAGTTAAATTGTTCAGTTTCGTCGGTATCAGCTTTTGATAAGTTTTGAGAAAATGTAAAAGTCATAGGACCAAGTGGTGACATCCAGCCAGCACTTAGACCAGTAGAAGATCTAATTTTATTACTTTCATCAATTGAGCTATCATAGTCAACGCCCCAAACATTACCAAAATCTAAGAATATACTTATATCTGTATTAGTATCTTCTGGCAGCAAATTGGGTAATCTAGCCTCTAAATTCAAAGCTGCAGCATAGTTCCCGCCAATATGGTCTGTTCCATCTTTTGGTCCGACTTTATTTTTTTCAAAACCTCTTAATCTTAATGAGCTTAAACCTTTCCTTTTACTTAAACGTACTTCATCTGAACCTAACCCATCAATTGTTGAAATAAAAAGTTTTGATGCACCAATAATATTTTCGTTGTTTAAAGATTTATAACTACTTACAGCTAATACGTTTGAGATGTAAGACTTATCTGCAATAATAGGTAAAGTTTGTCCTAAAGTAACTATTGAGCCATTAGTTGGATTAAAAGATCTATTTCTTTTGTCATAAGTAAAACCGTAATCACCTGCTAATTCATTAAACGAGCCGCTTTGTTTCTTTAATGCATCTGAGGCTGTATCTAAAGTTCTCAAGTCATCATAACTAACACTTAAACCTAGTTTCGCATCAACGTCTTTATATTGTTCAAATGCTGTTCCGGCACGAGCGCTAAAAATTGTATTTTCGTAACCCTGATCTGGTTTATCGTTATCTTCGCTAGAAACTGAATAAAATATAGAGTTTCCTAAATAGTTATAATTAGGATCATTATAACTTATAGTTCCTGTTAACGACTCTTGGTCAATTTCTATGTCAAAAGCTACTGCTTTTCCTTCACCTAACCAATTATTTTCTTTAATATTGAATGCAAAATTTCCCCCATTGGTACCTATTCCAGCTCCAGCACTTATTTCTCCGGTTGCTTTCTCTTCAACAGCGATGTCAATAATTCTTAAATCATTTTTACTACCATTAGAAATGTTATATTCAACTTTTTTAAAAATATTTCGACTTCTAATATCTGAGATAGATCTTTCAAAGTTTACTTTTGTAAAAGGATCTCCTTCATCAACTTTTAGTTCGCCTCTAATTACATCTTCATTAGTAATACTATTTCCTGTGATATTTATTCTTTCAACTAATATCTTTTTTCCTTCGAAAATATTAAATTTTATATTTATTGAATCACCTTCTATGATTTCTTCAACATTATGTTCAACAAATTGAAGTCTATTATTTTCAATTACAGTGTCAATTTCATCTAAAATCTTTTTTACTTTAAAAGGAGAATAGTATTCACCGATATATTTCTTATACACTTTATCAATTGGAAAAAATATTTTTTTATCAAAAGTTTCATCTAGGTTAGTTGTGATTTTTTTTATAATGTATCTGTTACCCTCTTCGATTGAATAAATTAAATTAGCTGTATTTTGATTTGAAATTTCAGCAAGATTTGAATTAATTTTAATATCATAAAATCCAAGAGATTTGTAATAATTAGAAAGAAGTCTCGTATCAAGTTGTATTAAGTTTTCACTTAAATTTGTGTTTCGAGATAAAATTTTCCAAAACTTATCTTCTTCACTAGCGATAATTTCTTTCAATCTTTTACTTTTAATTTTTTGATTCCCAACAAATTTAATGGACTCAATTTTAGTTTTTATACCTCTTTCTATTTCTATTAAAAGATCGTAAGTGTTATCATCAATTTTTTTTAATTTCGACACGACTTTTGTAGAATTATAACCTACTGAGGAATAAAGATTTTTGATATTATTAATATCTTTAGCTAAGAGCGATTTTATATAAGGACTCTTTGATTTAACTTTCATTGTTTTTTTAATTCGTTCTACATAATTATTACTTTTCTCTCCTACGATAATTAATTGATTAATAATTGGATGCTCAACAACTTCAACATAAAGAATATTATTTTTTACTTTAATTTCTATGTTTTCAAAAAAATTCGTATTATTTAAATTTTTTAAAATTACGTCTACATCACGTTCTGTATAATCTTTTTTAGTTTCTATATTTCCGTAGATCTTAATTGTTTCTTCGGAAATTCTCTTATTACCTGTGATTTTAATTTCATTGATGACTTCTGCGTTTAATAAAGAAAAAAAGAAAAAGTAGAAGATTATTAAAAAAAAATTTTTATACATAAAGTTTTAATTGTTTTAGTTTTTCAAAAGTTCTTTGTTTTGCCCAGTTATTAATTTCATGGATTTTTTCAATAGTATTTGGCTGTTTTACAGCATAATTTTTATAATTACTATCTTTAAGAATCTTTTTAAGTATTACAGAAATAGACAAAAATCGAATGTTTTTTCTTAAAAACTCATCTACTAAAACTTCGTTGACAGCATTAATTATTATAGGTGTAGAAGGATATTCGATAATTCTTTTTTTGATTTCTATTATAGGAAAATTTTTTTTGTCGGCTTCTATAAAATTTAGATTTTCGATTTTTTTTCTTGTTTTCAGAAAATAATCAATATCTATTTTGCTATCGAAAATTGCGTTGGCCAAAGGTATAATCATTGATGTTTCGTGGTAAATAAATTTTTTTAACCCATTGTTAAATTCTAAAATAGCGTGGACTAATGACTCAGGGTGAATTAAAATATCTAATTTATCCATTGGAATATTAAATAGTTTTTGAGCTTCAATTAATTCTAAAATTTTATTCATTAAAGTTGCTGAGTCTATCGATATTTTCTTTCCCATTCTCCATTTTGGGTGTTTAAGAGCATCTTTTGGTTTAATTTTTTTTAATTGAGCAAGATTATAATTTAAAAAAGGACCTCCTGAAGCTGTAAGATAGATTTTTTTTATTTCACTTTTTTTACAATTATCGAGTAGTTTAAAAATTGAAAAATGTTCAGAATCAACTGGAATAATTTTTGTCTTAATTGTTTTGGCAGCTTTTTTGATCAAAGACCACCCACAAATTATAGACTCCTTATTAGCCAAGAGCATTTTTTTACTTTTTTTTGTCATTAGTATAGTTGGTGATAGACCGTCTATACCTGGAATTGCCACAACTGTTATATCAGAAATTTTTTTAAGGTGATTAATTTCAAGTTTCTTAATTATTTTAGTTTTATGATTTTTATATTTATTTTTTACTTTTTTGTAAACATTCTTATTATAAATTAAAAAAAAAATAGGTTTATACTTTTTAATTTGTGAACAAATTAATTTGTAATTTTTATCCGCAGAAAAAAGATATGGTTGAAAATAATTTTTTTTCACATCTAATATTTTCAATGTAGTAAGGCCAATTGACCCAGTAGATCCTAATATTGTAATCAATTTTTTCATTTAATTTAGAAGAATTAAAGTTAAAAAACCAAATGGTACTCCTAAAATAATTCCATCCAATCTATCTAGTACTCCGCCATGACCTGGTAAAAAACTTCCGGTATCTTTTATTTTTGCCTTTCTTTTTAAATAAGAAAAAATTAGATCCCCCAATTGACAGAAAATCGTCGTAGTTAATGCAACTATAATAATTTTGTAGTTTAAAAAATTTCCTAAATAAAGAAATAATAAATTTACAACTACTAATGAAAGAGTTATTGAGCCTAAAGCACCGGCATATGTTTTGTTTGGGCTTACCTTTGTCAACTTAGGACCCTTAAATATTTTTCCAAATACAAAACCACCAATATCTGAAGCAATGCATCCCAATAATAAAATATAAAGTATTATTTTTAGTTGCTCTATATTAGAGAAGAAAAAGAACATAAAACAAAATATTGAAATATATATTATAAAGAACGAATTGATTAAAAATTTATTTAATGTTCTTTTGAATATATTTTTAGTTAGTTTTAAAAATTCTATTATAGCCATTACTCCTAAAACAATAAGTAAATAAATTAATATTAAATTTGAGATAAAAATTAAGAGTAACAAACTCAGTAAAAATATTGATGTAAAGACTCTTTTCTTCAAATTACTTAAAATCATATGTTTCCATAATTTCTTTGAATTTTTTTAAATCTTTTCACAATAAGTGATAAATCTTTTGAATTAAAGTCTGGCCAGAGCTTCTGTAAAAAAAAAAGTTCAGTATATGCAAGTTGCCATAGTAAAAAGTTACTTAATCTTTGATGACCTCCAGTTCTAATTAATATATCAGGATCCGGCATACCTTTTGTGTATAAATTTTTTTCAAAACTTTTTATAGTAAGGTTTTTTTTCGATTTTTTAAATGTTTGAAAAATTTCCATTTTTGAACCATAATTTATTGCTAAGTTTACAATAATTTTTTTATTTTTTTTTGTAAGTTTCGTAGATCTGTCTAACGTAAATTTTAAATCTGATGAAAATTTTTTAATTTCGCCTAAAATATTAATTCTAATTCCTTGATTAATTATATTTTTGATTTCTTTTTTAAAATAGTTTTTTATAAGTTTAAATAGATAGTTTCTTTCGTTTTTAGGCCTTTTCCAATTTTCTGAGGAAAAAACATAAAATGTAACTATTGGAATATTAAGTTTTATAGAACTTTCGACAATTTTTTTTACAGTCTCTACACCTTTAAGATGTCCAAAGTTTCTGCTTTTGCCTTTTTTTTTACCCCACCTACCATTGCCATCCATGATAAAGGCAATATGGTTGAGTTTGTTCATATTTGACTGATCTCTTTTTCTTTTTCAGTTAATATTTTTTCAATATTTTCAATATTTTGGTCTGTGAGTCTTTGGATATTTTTTTCGTAATTTTTATTATCGTCTTCTGATAATTTTTTTTCTTTTAATTCTTTTTTTAGTTCTTCATTAGCTTCTCTTCTAATATTTCTTATAGAGATTTTGCTTTTTTCTCCCATATTTTTTAGAACTTTTATTAAATCTTTTCGCCTTTCTTCTGTTAAATCTGGAATTCTTAGTCTAATTATTTGCCCATCTATTTGGGGATTAATACCTAATTCTGATTTTTGAATTGCACTTTCAATAAGAGATGTATTTGCTTTATCCCACACTTGAATAGAAATTAATCTTGCTTCTGGGACACTAACCGTAGCAAGTTGATCAACAGGCATTAATTGACCGTAAACATCAACTTTAATTGTATCAAGCATATTTGTATTTGCGCGGCCGGTTCTCAATGTCGATATATCTTTTTTGAAAGATTGAATACTTTTATCCATCTTAGATGAATAATTTTTTTCGTTGAAATTGGTGCTCACTTGTTAAACTCCCTCTCCAACTTTGTATCTAATAAAATCTAAAATTTGTAGCGGTGCATTGGAAGAATTTTCTTTTAAAACTTCAGAAACTTTTTTCTTAGGATCCATTATCCATTCTTGATTTAAAAGTGAATTATCGTTCAAAAATTTTGATATTTTTCCTTTTGAGATTTTTTCGGCCATTTCAGCTGGTTTACCTGTATTTACTATTTCAGCCTTTATAATTTCCAACTCTTTATCCACTAAGCTTTTTTCTATTTCATCTTTATTTATTGCTAAAGGATTTAAGGCAGCTATATGCATCGCTATTTTTGAGCCTATGCCTTCATTTTTTCCTTTTGTGATTCCGCTTAACTTTACAACTGATATTATTTTACCAATTCCTTTTTCAACAGCAGAGTGAACATAAAAAAAATTTGAACCATTGGTGTTATTAAAAAAATTTGCTCTTCTAATAGTTATTTTTTCTCCGATTTTGGCTATTAAATTCACTAAATTATCTTTTACAGAAACTCCATTATTCATTTTAGTTTCTTGTAATTTATTTAAATCACTTTTTATTTTAAAATTAATCTCTGAAAGTTCTTTGCAAAAATTTACAAAATCCTTATTTTTTGCAACGAAATCAGTTTCACTATTAATCTCAATTATAGAAATATTGCCTGCGTTCTCCTTAGCTAATACTAAACCTTCAGAAGCTGTTCTAGTCATTTTCTTTGAAGCTTTGGCTATTCCTTTTTTTCTTAAAAATTCAATAGATTTCTCTATATCTCCCTTTGTTTCATCTAAAGCTGTTTTGCAGTCATTGAATCCAACTCCTGTCATCTCTCTCAATTTTTTAATATTATTTAGCATGTCTTTATTATTTGTCATCGGACAGTAATTTAGAGATTATTTTTTTTTTAAATTAGGTTTTTTCTCTTCAGATTTTTCTTCTGTTCCTTTAATAAATTTTTGCGCATCTAAAATCGTATTTTTTAAAAGCTCACAATATAAACTGATAGATCTTCTCGCATCGTCGTTTCCAGGTACTGGATAGTTAATACCAGTAGGATCAGAATTTGTATCTAGTATAGCTATAATTGGAATTCCAAGTTTTTTTGCTTCAGCGACAGCGAGAGACTCTATATTGGTGTCTATTATAAAAATTAAATCAGGTGTTTTTTTCATCTCAGAAATTCCACCTAAAGATCTCCGTAATTTTTCTTTTTCTTTACTAAATTTAAGTATCTCTTTTTTTGTAAAGCCAAGGTTTTCTTTAGATAATTGATCGGATAATTTTTTTAACCTTTTTATAGAGTTCTGTATTGTGTTCCAGTTTGTTAACATTCCTCCAAGCCATCTATAATTTACAAAGTACTGACCTGTCTCCTTAGCTAAGTCACTTACTTGCTCGGACGCTTGTTTTTTTGTTGAAACAACTAGCAGCTTTCCACCGCTTGCTATAACTTTATGTACTTCAACTAGGGCGTTCTTTAGAAAATCTACGGTTTGAGTTAAGTCTATAATGTGTATCGAGTTTTTTTCTCCAAAAATGTATTTCTTCATTTTTGGGTTCCACCTCAATGTTTTATGGCCAAGGTGTACACCAGCTTCTAATAATTGTTTTATATCAACTTTTGGTACGTTCATAATTTTTCCGGTTAATCCACCACAGTAATTCCAAATTAATGGACCGGTAGGGCATTGCCCTTGAAACTGTGTGCGAAATAAACATCACATATATACAATCGATTTAAAAAATCAACTGTCTAAACTGTTATTTTTTCCACGTATTTCTTAGCTTTTAGAGCCTTAAGGTGATCTAGATCAAATTTTCTATTTTCTTGAAGAGAGTAAACAGCACGCTTATTTTTACCTTTCAATACAATGTTAATTTCGGTCTCGCCTTTATTAGATAAGATTTCTTTGAGTTCTACTAAATCGCAATCGTTATTAAGTTCTATGGTCACTTTAGAGTATGGTCTACTAATAACCTCGTCAAGACTTAAAATTTTTTTTACATTAATTCTCTTTTTTTCTGTTTCTCCACTAATTTTATCTTTCTGTAAAGTTAAAACAAAAGACTCGGACTCTTTTAATTTTTCTCTGTTTGCTACTAATATTTCAGAAAACAAAAATAGTTCAAATTCAGCTTCTTTATCACTAAATTTTACTATTGCATAAGGTGTTCCTTTAGCGCTTTTCTTTTCTTGAATTGACATAATTGTTCCTGCAACTAGTCCTTCATTAGAATTATTTTTATAATATTGATTAAATGAAGAAATATTTAACTGACTAAATATTTCTTCAAATTCATTTAATGGATGGTTGGTCAAGTAAAAGCCAATTGATTTAAACTCTTCCGACAAAAGTTCTTTTTGTGTCCACGGTATTGAGGATAAAAATTCAAAATCTATTTGGCCGATATCATTGCTTTCAAACAGGTTTGATTGATGATTTTCCTTATCATCATTGATATTTTTAATTTTCTGTATAATTTTAGGTATTGAATTTAAAATTTTATTTCTATCCTTGTCGAATTCATCAAATACTCCGGCTTTAACTAATCCTTCTAACTGAAGTTTGTTTACATCTTTTGCATTTACTCTATTAATAAAATCAATAAAAGATTTGAAGGGACCACTGATTTCTCTCTCATTAACAATATTAGTTATAGCCTCAAAACCAACGTTCTTTATGGCACCAAGGCCGTATACAAGTTTTCCATTAATAGCTCTAAAATCTGAAAAACATTTATTGATTGAAGGTTTAACTATTTCAATATTAAGTTTTTTTAATTCCTCTACAAATTCTCTTAATTTAGATGTATTAGTAAGTTCTGTAGACATGGTTGCTGCTATAAAATCTCCCTTATAATAAGTTTTTAAAAAAGCTGTTTGATATGCAATTAAAGCATACGCTGCAGCGTGACTTTTATTAAAACCATATTGAGCAAAAGGTTCAATTTTAGTAAAAACAAAATTGGCGACATCTTTTGCAATACCTTTTTTTAATGCACCATTAATAAACCGCTCTTTTTGTCTATCTAATTCTGCCTTCTTTTTTTTTCCCATTGCTCTTCTTAAAATATCTGCTTCACCTGCTGTAAAGCCTGCTAAGGTTTGTGCAATTTGCATTACTTGTTCTTGATAAATAATTATCCCGTAAGTTGGTGTTAATATCTCTTTTAAGGTTGGATGTATGTAATCAGGTTCTTTAATCCCATTCTTACAATCATTGTAAATAGGAATATTACTCATTGGACCAGGTCTATATAAAGCTACTAGCGCTATAATATCGTCAAATTTATTTGGTTTCATTTGTTTAATTGCTTCTCTCATCCCGGCACTTTCAAGTTGAAATAATCCTGTTGTCTCTCCCGTTGAAAGCATAGAAAAAACTTTTTCGTCGTTATGATCAATTTTACTTAAGTCTAGTTCAATTTTTTTTAATTTTAGTCTCTTAATTGTTTTATCGATGACAGTGAGAGTTTTTAAACCAAGTAAATCAAATTTAACCAGACCAGCATTTTCTGAGGAATACATATCGTATTGAGTTGATGGTAAGGTTAAATTTGAACTATGGTCAATATATAATGGAAATTGTTCGGCTAATTTATCTCCAGCAATTACTACCCCTGCTGCGTGAGTAGCCATGTTACGATTAAGACCTTCTAATCTTAAAGAAAGTTCTAAGAGCTTTTTAACTTTAATGTTGTTTTTAACCTCTTCTTTGAATCTAGGTTCTCTATCAATAGATTCTTTAAGCGTAAGAGGTCTAGATGGATCGAATGGAACCATTTTACAAATTCTGTCTACATGACCATAAGATAGACCCAATACACGACCAACATCTCTTAAAACCATTCTAGCCTTTAATTTGCCAAAAGTAATGATGTGGGCTACACCATTTTTATACTTTGTTTTTAAATAATCAAATACTTGATCTCTCTTTTCTTCACAAAAATCAATATCGAAATCTGGCATAGAAATTCTATCTGGATTCAAAAATCTTTCAAAAATTAAATCGAATTCAATTGGATCTAAATCTGTTATATCTAAACAGTAAGCGACTAATGATCCGGCTCCAGAACCTCTACCTGGACCAACTGGTATTGAGTTTTTTTTAGCCCATTTAATGTAGTCTGAAACTATTAAAAAATAACTTGCATAATCCATAGAGTTAACAATCTCTATTTCATGTAATAACCTATCTTCATATATTTCTTTAATTTGATCTTTTGATTTGTTTTTATCTTTATTTTTTTTTAAAATAAAATTTTTCAATCTATTTTCTAACCCTTCCTTTGCTAGTTTCGATAATTCCTCTTCTGGAGAACCGCTTTCTTTACTAGCAATAGATGGTAAAATTGGTTTTGATTTTTTCGGTTTAAAGTTGAATCTTAGATGAAAGTTATAGTTATTTTCTAACGCTTCTGGTATGTCTGAATATAATTTTTTTAGCTCTTCTTGAGATTTAAAATAGTGCTGATTATTATATCTAAATCGATTTTTATCATCTACAAAATTTTTTTTTCCAATACAAATTAAAGCATCATGAGCCTCGAACATATCTTGACTTAAATAAAATATTTCTTGAGTTGCTATTAGTGGTAGCTGTAAAGATTTTGAGATATTAAGTAAGTAATTTTCAAAGTTTTTTTCTTGGAATTCATTATGACGTTGAATTTCCACATACAATCGATCGTTAAAGCTTTTTTTAAGAGAACTCAATATTTGTTCCAGATCTTTAAGTTTGTTTTTGTAAAAGAGTTGACCAAAAAAGTTAGTATAATTACCGGTCAATAGTATTAGACCTTCATTATTATCAGTAAGATCTTTTAAAGTACAAGAAGGAACCTTCATTGCCTCATTTTTTAAATAACTTAATGAGGATAATTTTGTTAAATTTTTATATCCCTCTTCAGATGTTGCATGCAGTGAAACTTTTCCAATTATATCTGATATATTTAGATTAATTTGTGTGCCGATTATTGGGTGAGTGCCAACTTTAGATATCTTTTCTGAAAATTCGAGTGCACCACATAAGTTATAACTATCAGATAAACCTATTGATTTAATTTTATTTACCTTACAATAATCAGCCAATTCATCAATTTTTATTGCACCTTCACATATTGAATATTGAGTATGTATTTTAAAATGATTGAAATTCTTTTTATTAACGAGCATTTACCCGTTTTATATCACCGTTAGAAATAAACAACTTGTAATCTGCCCTGTTGGCAAGTTCTCTATTGTGAGTTGCAAAAATTA
>MDSV01007963.1_pt1 | contig 15638 bp, 15 predicted proteins | sample 810851 | NCBI WGS metagenome assembly MDSV01 (sample SAMN05326640, study PRJNA326480) | marine metagenome | isolation source: seawater | place: Atlantic Ocean: North East | collected 2012
ACCAATGGAACGAGCAGGTGCTCGAGGCCATTCGCAACGATTTTGCCCGTCCCACGGTGCATGCCCGCAACTTGTATCATGCCTCCATTTTGATGTACGACAGCTGGGCCGCCTACGACACCACGCAGTCGCAAACGATTTTCTTGGGACAAGAATTTGACGGGTACTTCTGCCCGTTTGACGAAGGAGCGTTGGAGATCCCTGCAGACCTTGATGCGCGCAAGGAGGCGCAAGAAATCGCCTTGAGCTATGCCTCATACAGGCTCATTCGTCACCGCTATCAGGCCAGTCCTCAGGCAGAGTCAACCATGGCCAACATTTACGTGCAGATGATCATCCAGGAGTTGGACACGTCGTTCACCTCCACCGATTACGCCACGCATGGGGCGCCGGCCTTGGGCAATTATCTGGCCGAACAACTCATTTCCTACGGGATGACGGATGGCTCCAACGAAGCCAACGATTACGGCAACACGTGCTACGTGCAACTTGAGCCCAACATCCTTCCCGAAGTGCCAGGCACCAACGGGTTGGTGGATCCCAACCGCTGGCAGGCTGTGGAGCTCAGTTTTGCCATTGACCAAAGTGGCGAACTCCTTACCGAAACACCGCCATTCCTCGGCCCCCAATGGGGTGAGGTGCCGGGATTCGCATTGCGTGATTCCAACCTGACCCAATTGGAGCGGGATGGGTGCACGTACAATTTGTGGCACGACCCAGGAGCGCCCGTGTACCTAGATACCAATGTCTTTTCGGGATTTGACGATGCTTGGAAGTGGAACCACGGCATGGTGTTGAGTTGGAGTGAGCACCTGTCGCCCGACGATGGGGTCATGTGGGACATTGGTCCCGGTTCGTTGAAGTACGACGGAAGCCTTCCTGAGTCAGACAACTTGGACTCCTTTTACGAGTGGGAGAACGGCGGGCTGACGGCATGGTACGACGAGAACGGAAACTTTGGCGGGCAAGGCCATGAGGTGAATCCTTTCACGGGGGCGCCCTACGAGGTCAACATGGTGCCACGCGGCGACTACGCGCGGGTGATTTCGGAGTTTTGGGCAGACGGTCCAGACTCGGAGACGCCACCAGGGCACTGGTACACGCTCTTGAATGAGTTCATTTTGGACGGCCAAGCCGGTCAGCACCGCTGGCGTGGACAGGGGCCCGTCATTCCCGATTTGGAATTTGACGTGAAGTCCTACCTCGCCTTGGGCGGGGCGATGCACGATTGTGCCATTGCGGCTTGGAGTGCCAAGGGCTACTACGACTACTCTCGCCCCGTTTCAGCCATCCGATACATGGCGGAGCACGGCCAGAGCAGCGACCCTTCGCTGCCCAACTACCATCCTGCAGGACTGCCTCTTATCCCGGGCTTCATCGAGATGGTGGACGACGCAGACCCATTGAACTTTTTCGCTGGAGAAGACCAAACGGGCAAAGTGAAGGTGCGATGCTGGAAGGGGCCCGATTACATTGAGGTTCCCCTCATCGACGAAGCGGGTGTGGATTGGATCATGGCCGACCGATGGTGGCCCTACCAGCGTCCAAGCTTTGTGACCCCACCATTTGCGGGTTACGTCAGTGGACACAGCACGTATTCACGTGCCGCAGCCGAGCTTCTTGAATTGCTGACGGGTTCGGAATACTGGCCCGGAGGACTGGCTGAGTGGAGTGCTCCTATGAATACGTTTTTGGTGTTCGAGGAGGGGCCAAGCGTGACCTTCAACTTGCAGTGGGCCACCTTCATGGATGCCTCCAATGAAAGTGCATTGAGTCGCATGTGGGGCGGAATTCACCCACCCATTGACGACGCCCCTGGCCGACGCATTGGCAAGCGCGTGGGACGGAACGCCTTCCATTATGCGGAGACCATCGTCTTTCCGCAGTGGGCGCAGGAGTTTGGCGGGAACGGATTCTTGCCATCGGGTGATTGTGAAGGCGATTTCAACGGAGATGGGGCGCGCGGCTCAGGGGACTTGATCTTGTTCCTGACGGCTTTTGGGCTCGGATGGACTGGTCCCTACGATTTGGACAACTCCGCGGCCATCGACACCCCCGACCTGCTGACCTTCCTGCAATTGTGGGACAGCACGTGTGAGTGATTGTCAAGAGCCTGTGCACCGCGTGTTTGAGCGCGCCTCGTGCACAATGGAGAGCGGAACAACTTTGGACGGGCTGCGCACATTCAAACAGGGATTGCGTGATTTTTGAACCATGGACAATCGCAACACCTCGTTGATGCCCTTCTCTGAGGTTTTTCTGTGGCTCGAATTCTTGTTGGGCAGGGTCACGGTGCGGCGAAGACCATCAACTCCCCCAACAATTGAAACCTCAAGAAATTCACTGAAATGAACAACAATTCAACCCCTTGGTGGCAGACCGGAGCATTGGTGTGCACCTTGATTTTGGCCAGCTGCGGTGGCGCGGAAACGGAAAAAGCCCCGGCACAAGAGCCCGAAGCTCCAACTTTGGAACAAGCGATTGCCGACCGTGGAGAGCCATGCAACTGCGTGGCTGAAAACCAAGAAGCCATGGCGGGATTGCTCGAATCGTTGAAGAGCACCGAACGCGTGACGGCCCAGGAAATCAACCTTCAAATCGCACAGATGATGTTGCCTTGCATGAAGCCGACGGGGAATGTGGACCTTGACCGCGAGTATTCACGGGCGATGGGACAGTGCGAAGGCTTTGCCGCATTGACGGAGGTCATGACCGAGGTGAAAGTCGAAGTGCAAGCCCGTGTGAGCCAAGAGGCGGAGCAAGAACGAGCCACCGACCTCGATGGCGTCAAGGGCGCCAACGCTGTGTTGAACAAATTGAAGGAGTCCTGATTACGGCATTCTGACCGTGGCGGTCATTCCGCGTCTTCGAGGCCGAGTCGTTTGAGCACCGCTTGAACCTCGGCCTCGGTCTTTGTCAGACGTTGTTGACAGAAGTCGAGGAGGGCACTGGCCCGTTGCAGCTTGGACGTCAGCGCATCGATGCCCAGTTCGCTGCTCTGCATTTGCTGCAAGATGTCTTGCAGTTCACGCACCGCGTCGTCGTACGACGTGTTTTCAGGGAGGGGGGCATCACTCATCAGAAGGCGAATTTACGCGGGTGACGGTCACGTCCGCGGTGCCGCGGTGAAATTGCAGTGAAAGGGTGTCGTTGAGGGCGAGCGCCTCGGCATCTCGGATGGCTTGGCCGTCCTTTCGGGCCACCGCGAACCCACGGGCCAAGGTGTTCTCCGGCTGCAGGGTGTGCACGGTGGTGGCCAGATGCTTGATGTGCTGCAGTTGTTGTGCCAAGGCTTGTTGTGCCTGGACTGCCAGCTGTTCGCGGGCATGGGCCAATCGCACCCCCTCCGCTGCGAGCAACTGGCGGGGTTGAAGCACGAGCGTTTGCAGGTCCTTGGCCATTCGCGTGCGTTCCCACGCCAAACGATGTTGGGTACGCTGTCCCATGGCCAAGCTCCACTCTGCCAAGTGGGAGCGCTCTGTCACGAGTCGGTCGACAAGGTCGTCGGCCACAGCCGTAGGCGTTTTGAAGTGCTTGTGGGCCACCAAGTCGGCCACGCACAAATCGGTTTCGTGGCCGATGCCCGTGAACACGGGAAGGGTGGAATTGGAAATGGCGAGACACAAGTCCAGGTCGTTGAAGGCGTCGAGGTCCAAGGCGGAGCCGCCACCCCGAACCATGACCACCACATCGGGTTGCCAAGCCTGCGCGCGAGACAGCGCGTCGATCAGGGTTGGTGGGGCGTCTTTGCCTTGCACGGTGGCTGCAAACACCTCCACGTCAAAGCCCACGCCCCATTCGTTGCGCAACAGGTGCATCCCAAAATCCCGGAAGCCCGCCGTCCCCGGAGAGCCAATCAGTGCCACGCGTTGGATCAAGCGCGGCAGGGGGAGGCTGCGGTTCAGTTCAAAGGCGCCCTGGGCTTTCAGGGTCGCGATGGTCGCTTGCTTTCGCCGCTCTGCTTCGCCAATCATGGCCGACACGTCGATCTCTTCAATCACGAGGCTCACCCCGTAGACAGGGTGGTAATTCACCTTGCCGCGAAACACGATTTCCGTGCCGCGTGCAAGGATTTGGTCCGCAGCCTCTCCCAAGGCTTCGCGCACCACGGCGAGCTGGCCCTTCCACAAGGTGCCGCGCATCACCGCCAGGCGCTGTCCGCGGTGCTCTTCAACGAGTTCCAGGTAGACGTGGCCAGAAGGGCTTGTGGACAGCTTGGCGATTTCCGCCTTGAACCACAGGTCTCTGCCGTGCGTGACCTGTTCAAGCGTGCGTTTGAGGCTCTCCCCAAGTTGGGAGAGCGTGTAGATTTTTTTGTCTGAGGCCTCGCTCAACGCCCGGCGAGCTTCCACGTCTGACGCTGGCCGCGGTCTGTCACGTAGACGGCCACAGTCATGGCTTGCGCGGGCCAGTCGAGTTGTTGTCCTGCATTGGCGTCACGCGCTTCAAGCACACGGCCAGAGAGGTCGGTCACGATCAAACGTCCCGCTTCAGGCGCCGTCCAAGTCCACGCTTCTCCGAGGGGCAGAGGGCGGGCCCAGTCTGCAGCTGGAGCTGTGGCCAAGCCGTCGATGCCCGATGTGTCTGCCACTTCCGGCAGGGACAAAGTCGCGGGGAGGTAGCCGTCGCCGTTGGTCGAGCCGTTGCCGTTGCATTCGAGCGCGCTCATGTAGAAATCGGCATTTCCGGATCCCGCTGCGGGAGCGGTCCAGCTTACTTCAAACACGTTGGATGCGCTCGTGGCGTCGTGCTCCACGATGTGACGTCCGTCCACGTCTTCGAGTTGGGCGTTGCCGGAAGGGGCGCTGAATGTTCCGGCATTGGAACCGTCCGCCAACACAACCGTGCTCTGCATGCCGTAGAAGGAGGCGGCGTCGCCACCTGCGATGACCATGCGGACCAAGTACGCCTGTCCTGGCGTGTAGGCCGTGGTGGCTTCTTGGGTTGCCGCATCCACGACTTCAAAAGAAGCGCTGGCCGAAGTCGAACCGTTGTGACAGCTCGTGCAAACCGGGTCGGAGCCGGGGGCGCCGGTGCGGTCGCGGTTTTGGGCTTCAGCAACACCTTGAGAAGAGGCCATCAAGCCGAGCAGGGTGGCTGAGACAGCGAAAACGAGGAGCGTGGACTGTTTCATCGGGTGAATGTCGGAAGAATCGTTCAATCTTTCCCTCGTATCTTCACATAACGAACGAGCCGGTTTGGATTCCTCCCTCACACATACGCAGAACGACGTCGAGCGCAGGTATCAACAGTCCTTGGAGGACTTGAACTACGCACGCTCGATCCAGTCCATGATGGCGCCCACCGCGGCCCAATTGGACGCCCTGTTTCCGCAGTGCATGGTGTACGACAGGCCCATGGACAAGCTGAGCGGGGACTTTCTGTTTGTCGCTGAGCAAGACCAAATGGCCTACCTCGCCGCCTGCGATTGCACAGGGCACGGAATGAGTGCGGCGCTGATGACGGTGCTTGCCCGCGAAAAGCTGTGGCAGGCCTTGGGCAAGTCGTCTGGGCCTGCGCATCTGTTGACACGCCTTGATGAAAAGTTTCGTGCCGCCATGATGAACGGGGACACGCACGCCATGCGCGCCATAGGGATGGGCTTGGATTTGGCGGTCATTGCCTACCAACCGGCGCAACAGCAACTTCGCTTCGCAGGGGCCAAACGCCCGCTGTGGATTGTGCGCAACGGCAAGCTGCTCGAATTCAAAGGCACGTCTCGGTCCATCGGTGGCGCCTACTGGAGGCAGCAGCCATTTGTGGAAACCACCCTCCAGATGCGTCCGGGCGATTCGGTGTTCATGTTCTCGGACGGAGTGTCCGACCAGTTTGGTGGTCCCTACGACCGCAAACTGAAGCTCAAAGGCCTGCGCACGCTGATTTTGTTGCTCGCAGAGTTGCCTCCCGCGGACCAGCACGAATTCATCAAGACGTGGCTGACGTCGTGGCAAGGAGATTCGCCGGCGACCGACGACCAGTTGCTGCTTTCCTTTCGGGTTCCGACCTTGGAGGAATGAAGAAAGCCCTTCCCTTGTTTTTGGCCGCGGTTGTGGCAGGTGCCGTTGTGGCTTGGTCGATGTACAACAAACCGCACAAGGACTACGCGCAAGAAGAGGTGACCCAAACTTTCCGCGCCGACGACCTGGTCACTTCGTTCGCTGAAAATCCAAATGACATGCAAGCTCAATGGCAGGAGAAGGTCGTGGAAGTCACAGGGAATGTGCGGTCGTCTTCGATGCAAGGCGTGGTGCTGAACCCGGGGGTGGTGGCCACCTACGACGAGGGGCACGCCCCCGAGGTGGCGCCCACGGGGCAGGTGACACTCAAGGGCCGGCTTGTGGGCTTTGACGACCTGTTCGGGGAGGTACGCATCGACCACGCGCGCCTTTCGAATTGACAGTGGCGAACCGAAGCATTGACAATTTCTTGACATCGGAGTGCGACCGCCTTCGCAAGTTTGCGGAATGAATCCTGTCCGATCCTGGGGAGCCGTGGCGGTGCTCGCGACGACCGTCCTGATGTCCTGCACAGAAACGCCTGCTTTGAATATGAATCCATGGAACCCTCGACTCGCTGAGACGACAGCGAGGTTGTTGGAAGACACCGCGTCTGTCTCTGAGGAACGCAAGTCCGAACTCAATGCCTTGGCCCAATGGACCGCTGAATCGCTCGACGAGCGCGGACAGGCCGACTTGATTTTTATTTGCACGCACAACAGCCGACGCAGCCATTTGTCCCAGGTTTGGGCGCAAGTGGGCGCGGACGTCTCTGGGGTGAAGGGCATTCAGACGTTCAGTGGCGGGACAGAAGCCACGGCGTGCAACCCAAGGACCGTGGCGGCCATGCAACGGGCTGGCTTCGAGGTTGCTCAACAAGACACCATCCACGGCGAGACCAACCCCACCTATCTGGTCTCCACAGGGTTGACGGACATGGCTTGTTTCAGCAAGAAATACGGCGACGAGTCCAACCCGAGTGAAGGGTTTGGGGCGGTGATGACGTGCAGCAGTGCGGACCGCGGTTGTCCCTTGGTCTATGGCGCGGACGCCCGCTTCGCCATTCCCTACGTCGACCCCAAGGTCAGCGACGGCACCGATGCGGAAGCGGCGACTTACGACGCCCGGCTCGAACAAATTGGGACCGAGATGCTCTATCTGATGGGGCAGGTGGCAGCGCGGGTCACGCGCTGAACAGCACCCACACGTACAGGGCGCTGAAAGCCGTCAAAAACAGGAGGCCGAACCAAGCCCAAGCTTGAAGAGCGCGGCCGGGCTTGGCTTCGGCCGGAAAATCGTCCCGGGTGACAAGCCGCAGGTTCCAAAACGCGATCACCGGGGCCACCAAAAACGACAACGTGGTGGCCAGGTCGACCAGGCTTTTGAGCTGACCTCGGAAAACCAACACGACAAGCAGGCCTCCGAGGGCGACCAGAACCAAGGCGAGGCGATGCCGCATGGGGTTGCGGTCGGTTTGGGTGGCTGCGGCCCACGCCCGGTCCAGGCTTCGGGCATACCCATCCATCACGGTGATGCACGTGCTGAACATGGCGCTGAAGGCGGCTGCTCCCATGATCGGTGCGCTCCAATCCCCCATGGCTTGGGCATACAGGGAGACGATGCCCGAGGCGAAGGCGGCACTTCCGTCCGGCAAGGTCGATTCGGTGCGGTGGAGCAGGAGGGTCCCCAAGATCAGAAACCCGAGGGCGAGTACCACGGAAATGGCGTAGCCCGCATTGAATTCTTTGAGGGTTTCGCTAAGCGTGGGCTTGTACCCCGAAGTTCGAATGCGCTCGAGGGTCCAAAAGCTGTTCCACGTGCTCAAATCCACGGCCGAGGGCATCCAGCCCATGAGCGCAATGACAAAGGCAATCCCGGCCGGTGTGGTCCACGACCACGTTTCGGGAACGACAGTGGCAGGAGGCGGAGCGGACACCGTCAGGGCCACAGCCACCACGGTGGACACCAACAGCACCGAGGCCAGCACTTTGATGACCTTGTCCAGGGTGTTGAACTTCCCGATCAACAGCAAACCGCTGCATGCCAAAAACAGCCCTGCCGTCACCTCCGACGTGAGGGAGGTCCCCATGCGTGCCGAGACGCCGAGCAGGTTGTCCAAGAACGCGCCTGTGACCATCCCGACCGCCGCCATGACAAAGAAGCACGTGCCCAGGGTCAAGCCGAGGTAGAGCCAGGACGCCCCGCGTCCCAGGGTTCGAAAGCCCTCGATGAGCGACTGTCCCGAGGCGGATGCATACCGGCTGCCAAACTCAAAGAAGGGATACTTGGCGGCGTTCGCCGCGAGGATTGCCCACAACAGTCCAAAACCCGCAAGCGCGCCCGCCCGTGTGGACTGCACCAAGTGCGAAACGCCAATGCACGCGGAGGCGAACATGATGCCCGGTCCCAACACACGCAACCACGACGCCTTGGCCGACATGTCAGTGGCGGAGTTTGTCGCCCTCCAAGGGGCTTTGATCGCGGCCTTCGAGCGCGTCCAGGTGTCGGTAGGTCACGTACATTTTCCAGCCCACAATGGCCTTTTGGAATCCGCTCAGGCGGGTCAAATCAGGCGTTGTGTAGATGGACGGAAGCAGCACCTTGTTCAGGCGCGCAAGGAGGCTCCAAATGCTCATTCTCTTTCGGTTTTGGACGCCCCTTTGAACTGGTCTTCATTGTACTTGAACAGCACATTGAACGTGGTCAAACTGCCGTAAATGCGGGTGATGTACTGCTGCAAGTTGACTTTGTCCTCGTCGGACAATTTGTCTTGGGCGTTGATTTGCTGCTCCATGACCCGCAAGCGGTCGCGCACCATCACAATCTTGTGAAAGAAGGTTTCCATGGGCACCTCTTTGGCCTGCAAACCTGCGTCCTCCGGCTGCATGAGCAACGTGCCGCCTTCCCACCGGTCGCCCAATTCGATCGGGGCAGGTTCGATGTATTGCTCGATGCGGTACATGTGCTCTTCAAACACCTGTTCCACCGCGCTCGTGATGTCCGACAAATCGGCGCTGCCCGCGTCCAATCCCTCTTCCACGATTTCCCATCCCGAGAAATCTTTGTTGAATTCCTTTTCGCCGTGGTCTTTGAAAAACACACGCCAAAAGTCTCCGTCTTGGTTGAAAATGACGCCTTCGCCGTAGGAAGGGTGTTCAATTTTTGCGCCGAGTTGTGCCATGAACCGCAAAATGCAAAGGAGAGAGGGGCGCCCCGCCTCGTACCCAAAGGGGTTTCAACAAGTCGGCGTGGGAATTTGGCGCACTGCACTCGCCAGAGCGGGGTTTGTGCCTCGGAACTTCACGGACCATGAGTGAGCACAACACGGGGCATGCCCCACGCAAGATGATCCGGTGGGACCGCCTGGGCCTCGTGGCCCTGATTTTGGTTGGGTGTTCCAGCGGGATGGTCGCGTTGGTGGGAGGAACCGAGGCGGAGGAAGATGCGTTCACGCGGTTGACCCACCCCAAGCCCGTGGTGGCCCTGAAAAAGAAGGAAGCCCATCCCGTGCTCTTGCGCCAATCTTCTCAGCCCCCCAACGAGGAAAGTCCCGAAGAGGAAACCACCGGCATGTTGGACCGCGACGTCAGCCCCACACCGGAGCAAGCGCCCGAGCCGCAACCCTCGTCGCAGGCCGCCCCTGAGCCCAAGCCAGACCCCAAAACCAAGGCCAAGAAGGTGCGCGACAAGACCATCCTTCCCTGCAGCGTCTGCAAGAAAACGATGCGCGTTCCCCGCAACCCCTACACCGCCCACCAAGGCGCGGCGCGCTCCCTGCCCAACAGCTTCTTTGTCAAGAATGACATCGAGCTGAATGCGGGCAAACGCAACGGCAAACTCGTGGAGGTTGAAGATGGACGGGGGTACCGCGTCGCGCGCTTGACGCACAGCCACGGCTGGCTTTTGCCTGAGACTTACCAATTGCTGAAGGACATGGGCAACGACTTTGCCGACGCGCTCGAAGGGACCCCAAGTGAGGGTGCGGTCTTCCGTGTCACCTCCGTCACCCGGACCGACAAACAGCAGCGCCGTCTTCGTCGCCGCAACCTCAATGCGACCAACAGCCAAAGCACGCACAGCTTCGGCGCCTCTTTCGACATCGCTTTTGTCGACCGCATGGACGACGACGCTTCCTGTGGCACGCCGACCCGCGAGATGGAGCGGTTGCTCAACCGCTACCAAAAGGCGGGCATCATCTACGTGATTCCCGAAGGCGGCTGCATGCACGTCACGCTGCGCAAGCCCTGATCAGCCGATCACCGCACAAGCGACAGCACCGTGGGCTTGTGACCCTCGGCCTGAATCATCCAAAGACCTTCTGACAGCCCCTGCAAGTCCACGCTGCTGCCTTGGCCGCGTCGCACGACCTGTCCAGACATGCTGCGCACCGTCCAGGGCGTTTGGGCGGGGATGCCTCGAAGGTTGACCACGTCTGTGGCGGGGTTGGGGTAGGCGACCAAGGACGCCATCTCCGCGTCGGTCACGGCCGTGAGACACTCCTCGACGAGATCCTGGATCCACAACGTGCCGTTGAAGATGGCCAGGCCCGCACACTGCCCATGGTCGTAGTCGCCAAGGTTGGTGGACGAATGCATCGTGCTCCCATTATCAGTCATCCAAGCGTCGGCCACCAGTGCATTTTGGTAGAAGACCTGCTCGTCTTGCGTGCAGTAGTACATCACCACAGGGGCCTCGGGAATCCACTGGTAGACGTCGTTGTCCAACGCGGCAATTTGGAACGGATGCATGGGGTCGTTTTGGATTTCCTCGACCAAACCAGGCTGCAGGAATTCCTCCAGGGCACTGGGACAGGCATTGTTGATGGTCGCCGCGTCGTTGGTTCCGTCGAACAGGTCGAGCATGTTGCTGGCGTAGGGCTCTTGGAACACCTCGGACAAGTCGTCGTACAAGGTGCCGTACACGCTGTTCCATCCGATCACGTTGTAGGCGAGGTAGGCAGGGTTGGAGTAGGTTTCAAATTCAAACGTCTGCGGAAACTGTGTGCCGCTGATGTCGTAAGGCCCGCTGCCAGGAACTGCACCCGACAAGGGGAATTCGTCCCCGTAGGCTGTGGTTGTCAGGTCCCGGGCCAAAACCATCGCCGCGTGACCGCCTTGGGAGTATCCGGAAATGAAGTTTTGGCCATTCAAGGTGTACCCCAATTCCTCGGACAGTGCATTGGCCGCCCGCATCAAATGAAAGCCCGCATCCGATTCAGAATCGGCGTGGACGTAGGGATGCATCAACTCACTCGTGCCCAGTCCTACGTAATCGGGCATCAACACCAACTGCCCCAAGGTGGCCATGAGACCGCCCAAAGACCCCTCCAAACTGAGGAAAGACGGGGCATCGGTGCGCTTGAAAACGGTTCCGTGCATGTAGACGTGGATGGGCAGTCCGCAAGGGTCGTCAAATCCTTGAGGCACGAACAGCGCACCGCTCACTTGGATGGTGTCCCCGAGGTAGGGCATGTCGTACAGGACGCGGTAGGCGTTGACGTCGTGGTCCGCTGAGAAGGAATTGCTTGGAATCCCAAACAATGAAGCCGTCGCCTCGAGCTGGGACTGAGTGTAGGTGGTGAGCAATTCCACGGATTGGCACAAGCAGGTTCCGGCAAGGCCCAAAAACAGGCTGAGTGAGAGTGAGGCGCGCAGGGACATGGTTGGCGTTTTGAGCAAGGTAAAGGCTCCAACACAAACAAGGCACACCAGTCGGCGTGCCTTGTTGCAACCTGCGCATGGCGCGAGGCAAGGAGATCTCAAAGGTGGATCACCTCGTCGTATGCAGCCGCGGCCGCTTCCATCACCGCCTCACTCAGGGTAGGGTGCGGGTGGATGGTCTTGATGAGTTCGTGACCGGTGGTCTCGAGCTTGCGCAAAGCGACAATCTCCGCGATTATCTCCGTCACGTTGGCCCCAATCATGTGACCGCCGAGGAGCTCGCCGTATTTGGCGTCGAAGATGAGTTTCACGAATCCGTCCTTGTGCCCAGAGGCGCTCGCCTTGCCTGACGCAGAGAAGGGAAACTTGCCCACCTTGATCTCGTGACCAGCTTCCTTCGCGGCGTCTTCCGTCATGCCGACGCTTGCCACTTCTGGGAAACAGTAGGTGCAGCCGGGGATGTTGCCGTAGTCGATGGGCTCGGGGCTGTGTCCCGCAATCTTCTCGACACAAGTGATGCCTTCGGCGGACGCCACGTGGGCGAGGGCAGGACCGGGAACGCAGTCGCCGATGGCGTAGTACCCAGGGATGTTCGTGGCGTAGTAGTCGTCGACGACAATCTTGCCGCGGTCGTGCACGATGCCGCACTCTTCGAGGCCGATGTTTTCGATGTTGGACACAACGCCTGCCGCACTCAACACCACATCGCATTCGAGGGTTTCTTCGCCTTTCTTGGTCTTCACCGTGACCTTGCATCCCTTGCCAGAGGCGTCGACCCCGGTGACTTCCGAGTTGGTCATGATGTTGATGCCCGACTTCTTGAACGTCCGCTCAAGTTGCTTGGAGACTTCCTTGTCTTCCACAGGCACAATGCGGTCCACATACTCCACCACGGTCACTTCCGTGCCGATGGCGTTGTAGAAGTAGGCGAACTCCACGCCGATGGCGCCGGAACCGACGACCACCATTTTCTTTGGCTGCTTCTTCAAGGTCATGGCTTTGCGGTAGCCGATGATCTTTTCGCCGTCCTGCGGCATGGAAGGGAGTTCACGAGATCGTGCGCCCGTGGCGATGACGATGTGGTTGGCTTCGAGGGTGGACTTGGCGCCGTCGGCGGCCGTCACTTCGAGCTTCTTGCCGGGCAACAACTTGCCGTCGCCCATGATCACATCGATGTTGTTCTTCTTCATGAGGAACGTGACGCCTTTGCTCATGCCGTCTGCCACGCCTCGGCTGCGCTTCACCATGCCGCCGAAGTCGGCCTTGGGGGCAGCCACACTGATGCCGTAGTCCTCTGCGTGTTCGATGTACTCAAACACGTTGGCGCTCTTCAACAGCGCCTTCGTGGGGATGCACCCCCAGTTCAAACAAATGCCGCCAAGCGCCTCGCGCTCCACGACTGCGGTTTTCAAACCCAATTGCGATGCGCGGATGGCGGTCACATATCCGCCGGGTCCGCTTCCCAGAACAATCACGTCGTACTTCATGCCGCGAAGGTACTGCCTCAGAGCATTCCCTATCTTCGCGTTTTCACGAAAGAATTCACGAAAGGAACAGAGCGATGCGCAACTTGATTTTGTTTGGCCCTCCAGGTGCAGGTAAAGGCACCCAAAGCGCCTTCCTCGTCGACCATTACAACTTGGTGCACCTGAGTACGGGAGACATCTTCCGCGCCAACATCAAAGGGGAGACAGAGCTGGGTCAATTGGCCAAGAGCTATATGGATCGAGGTCAGCTTGTGCCCGACGACGTGACCATCAAGATGCTGGAGTCGGAGGTCAACAAGCACCCCGACGCGGCGGGCTTCATCTTTGATGGGTTCCCACGCACCACGGCCCAGGCGGGCGCGTTGGACGCGTTTCTCGAAGGCCAAGGCCAAACCATCGCCTCCATGCTCGCCCTGGAGGTCCCTGAAGCGGAACTCAAGACGCGCTTGCTCGCCCGTGCGGCCACCTCAGGCCGCGCCGACGACGCCGACCCGGCGGTGATCCAAAAGCGCATCGACGTGTACAACGCAGAGACGGCACCCGTCGCCGACCACTATCGTGCCGCGGGCAAATACCAGGGCATCGATGGGGTGGGGTCCATCGAGGACATCACCGGACGACTCACAGCCGCCATCGGCGCCTGACTCACCTTTCACGGACGCCATCTCATGGCCAGCCAAAACTTCGTTGACTACGTCAAAATCTGCTGCCGCTCTGGAAAGGGAGGGCAGGGGTCAACGCACATGCACCGCGACAAGACCACCTCGAAGGGCGGTCCTGACGGTGGAGACGGCGGCCGTGGGGGGCACGTGATCATTCGCGGGAACAGCCAGCTTTGGACGCTCCTGCACCTCAAATACCAGCGCCACGTCATCGCCGCCCACGGCGAAGCAGGTTCCGGCAATCGTCGGCACGGTGGGGACGGCAAAGACGCCATCATTGAAGTGCCCCTCGGCACCCTCGTCAAAGACCCGGAAACGGGAGAGGTCCAGGCAGAGATCACGGAAGACGGCCAGGAAATCATCGCCACCCCCGGAGGACGTGGCGGCCTCGGAAACGACCATTTCAAGTCGCCCACCAACCAATCCCCGCGCTACGCCCAGCCTGGGGAAGACGGACTCGAAGAGTGGAAAATTGTCGAATTGAAGTTGCTCGCCGACGTTGGGTTGGTGGGCTTCCCCAATGCCGGCAAGTCCACGCTTCTCAGTGTGGTCAGTGCCGCCAAGCCGGAAATCGCCGACTACCCGTTCACCACCTTGCGCCCCAACCTCGGCATGGTCTCGTACCGGGATGAAAAGAGTTTTGTGATGGCGGACATTCCGGGCATCATTGAAGGCGCGGCCGAAGGAAAGGGACTCGGACTGCGGTTCTTGCGACACATCGAACGCAACCCCGTTTTGCTGTTCCTCGTGCCCGCCGACGCGGACGACATTCCGACCGAGTACAAAACCCTCCGCGGAGAGCTGGAGAAATACAACCCGGAGTTGATGGACAAGCAGCACATTTTGGCCATCAGCAAGAGTGACATGCTAGACGACGAGTTGGAGCGCGAGCTGCGAGAGGAGCTTGCCCAGCACCTTGAGACGCCTCCGCTGTTTTTCAGCAGCGTTGCCCAAAAAGGATTGCAACCCCTCAAAGACGCCATTTGGAAGGCCATCAATCAGGCCAATCCAATGCTTCACAACCCCCACTTTCAATGAGCATCGACCCTGCGTTGATTCGGGTGTTGCCTGAAGTTCAAGAGGCCTTGAACGAAGGCCGCCCAGTGGTGGCCCTGGAGTCCACGATTGTGGCCCACGGCATGCCTTACCCCGCCAATTTGGAGACGGCCCAGGCGGTCGAGGCCATCGTTCGCGAGGAAGGGGCGGTGCCCGCCACGGTGGCCGTGGTCGACGGCGCAGTGCAGGTTGGATGCGATGCCGCGACCCTCGAGCGTCTGGCTTCTGAGCCAGGCGTGGTCAAGGTCTCTCGACGGGACATGCCTGTGGTGCTTGCCAAAGGCACGCTCGGCGCCACCACCGTCAGTGGCACGCTCATTGGGGCGGGATTGGCCGGCATCCCCGTGTTTGTGACGGGGGGCATTGGCGGCGTGCACCGCGGGGTGGCCGACTCGTGGGACATCAGCGCGGACCTCGATGAGCTGGCCCGCCATGACGTGGTCGTGGTGAGCGCCGGCGCGAAGTCCATCCTCGACTTGCCCAAAACCCTTGAAGTCCTCGAAACCAAGGGCATCACGGTGCTGGGCTACGACACCGACGAGTTTCCGGCCTTCTTCACGCCCAAGAGCGGTTTGGCGGTGGCGCATCGCGCCGACACCCCCGCGGAGGTGGCCTCGATTCTCAAGGCCAAGTGGGGTCTTGGATTGGAAGGGGGTGTGTTGGTGGCGAATCCGGTGCCCGAAGACATGGGCTTTGACGCTGCCGAAGCCACCGAGCAGGCTTTGCGTGAGGCCCAGAGCCAAGGGGTGGAGGGCAAGGCATTGACCCCGTTTTTGC
>MDSV01182414.1_pt1 | contig 15638 bp, 13 predicted proteins | sample 810851 | NCBI WGS metagenome assembly MDSV01 (sample SAMN05326640, study PRJNA326480) | marine metagenome | isolation source: seawater | place: Atlantic Ocean: North East | collected 2012
AACGCATCTCAAAATATTTTAAAAAGACAGGAAAAATCTTCTGTTGCTTTTTTTTCTCTGGAAATGTCTTCAGAACAATTATCTACTAGAATTCTTTCTGAACAAGCTAGGATAAAATCAGATGATATTAGACGCGGGAAGGTTACAGAAGAAGAGATTAATAGATATATCGAAACTTCACGTAATATTTATAATTTGCCTTTATATATTGATGAAACTCCAGCAATTACGATCGCAACATTAAGTAATAGAGCTCGAAGAATAAAAAGACTGTTTGGTCTAAACTTAATAGTTGTTGATTACATTCAATTAATGAGATCGAACTCAAATAAAAATGATAATAGAGTCCAGGAAATTTCCGAAATTACTCAAGGACTTAAAGCTTTAGCTAAAGAACTTTCTGTTCCAGTTTTAGCACTATCACAATTATCACGAGCTGTTGAACAAAGAGATGACAAACAACCACAGTTGGCTGATTTAAGAGAGTCTGGGTCAATTGAACAAGATGCTGATGTTGTGATGTTTGTTTACCGAGAGGCTTATTATTTAGAGCGAAAACAACCAAAACTCGGCTCCATCGAGCATGCTGAATGGCAGTCTAAAATGAATGATGTTAATGGTCTTGCTGATATAATTTTAGGCAAGCAAAGACACGGGCCTACAGGCACTATTAAAGTTGAGTTTGAGGGAATTTATACAAAATTCAAAGATTTGAACAAAAATTAGGTTTAATTTTTTCTTTAGTTATAAAAAAATTCAGATATATCTGAAATAATTCATGCTTTTGAGTATATATAAAAAATTAGTTGTTGATTTCTCAAAAATCACGCTGTTTTTTTTGTTAATAACAATAGGATTTTCCTTATATCATGCAAAAAATTTCAATTTAGATGCATCTTCAGATGCTTTGTTATTAGAGGGTGATAAAGACTTAAATTATTTAAGAGAGGTAAATAATAGATATGGTTCTAAAGATTTTTTAGTCTTGACTTATGCTCCTATTTCTAGCTTCACCGAAAAAGAAACTATTCTCAATTTACAATTATTAAAATCAAAAATTGAACAACTTTCTTGGGTCGATAGCGTTATTACAGTTATTGATGTGCCTTTACTAAAAAGTACAGATGAGAATTTAATGGATAGACTTAAAAATTATAAAAACTTAGCTTATCCAGAAATAGATCGAAAAAGAGGGTTTGATGAAATTTTAAACAGCCCAATATATAAAAACTACGTTATTAGTGCGGATGGAAAAACCTCCGGTATAGTTGTTTATTTGAAAAAAGATGAAAGGCTAGCAGAGTACATAAAAATTAAAGATAAATATTTTAAACAAATCAATGAAATTGGTTTGAGCAATGAAGAAAAAAATAATTATAAAAAATTTATAAAAGAATATGATGAATATAAAAACTTGTATAATTTAAGAAACCATCAAAATATAAAAGAAATACGTGCTGTAATAAATAGGTACGGAGAAAATGCTAAAATTCATTTAGGTGGTATCCCAATGATAGCTGATGATATGATGAGTTATATCAAAAGTGATATAATTGTTTTTGGAATAGGTGTTTTTCTTTTTATAATTTTAACACTATGGTTTATTTTTAGAAATTTAAAATGGGTGGTAATGCCTTTATTAGGGTGTTCAACCTCAGTAATTATAATGATTGGTTTACTTGGACTAATTGGTTGGAAAGTTACTGTGATTTCTTCAAACTTCATTGCTCTAATGTTAATTCTAAATATGGCTATGAATATCCATGTCACTGTAAGATTCCTGCAACTTAAAAAAGAGTACCCTAATTTAAATAAAGCTGAAGTAGTTTTGAATGCAAGTAAGAAAATGATGTTACCCATTCTTTATACAGTTCTGACAACTATATGCGCTTTCTTATCTTTAATTTTTAGTGGAATTAAACCAATTATTGATTTTGGTTGGATGATGACTTTAGGTCTTATAGTATCTTTGTTTGTTACTTTTCTTCTTTTACCCTCCCTGCTCAATATTTTTTCATCAGAGAACGAAATTAACGTCAAAGATACGGAAAAATCTTTAATCACATCTTTTCTTGGATCAGTTGCTAAAAAGAATAGAATTCTTATTTTTTTATTCACTGGTGTAATTTTTATTTCCAGTATCTTCGGAATTTCAAAATTAGAAGTTGAAAATAGTTTTATCAATTACTTTGATAAAAAAACTGAAATTTACAAAGGTATGAAAAAAATTGACGATGAATTAGGAGGCACTACACCTTTAAATGTCATAATAAAATTTCCTGTCAAAAAAACTGATAAAAAGAATGACGATGAATTTGCTGAATGGGAAGAAGACAACAAAGATGAGGAAAATAAAGCTAAGTACTGGTTTACAAGAGATAAGATGGACAAAATACTAAAAGTTCACGACTATTTGGACTCTCTCCCAGAAATTGGAAAGGTTTTGTCTTTTGGTTCAATTTTAAGAGTAGCAGAAGATTTAAATAAAAAAGAACTTCAAAGTTTAGAAATAGCTGTTCTTTATAGTAAAATTCCACAAGAAATAAAAAAGGAAATTATATCTCCTTATATATCTGTTGAAGACGATGAAGCTAGAATAAGCGTAAGGATCAAAGACTCTCTAGAAAATTTAAGAAGAAATGATCTTATTAAAAAAATTAATTCAGATTTGGAGACTAAACTTGGTTTCAAAAAAGAAGAGTACAAATTAGCAGGAGTACTGATATTATTTAATAATTTATTACAAAGTTTATTTAAATCTCAAATTCTTACTCTTGGTATTGTTATGGCAGGAATACTTATTATGTTTTTCATCTTATTCAAGAATATTTATTTATCATTTATAGGAGTTGTTCCTAACTTTATAGCTGCATTTTTTATTTTAGGCATAATAGGTCTTGCAGGAATTCCTTTGGACATGATGACTATTACTATTGCAGCGATCACAATAGGAATAGCTGTAGATAATAGCATTCACTATATTTATAGATTTAGAGAGGAATTTAAAAAGATTAAAAATTATAACCAAACTCTTGATAGGTGTCACTCTACAGTAGGGATTGCGATTTTAAATACCTCTATTACAATTGTTTTTGGTTTTTCAATTTTAGTGTTATCGAACTTTATCCCTACAATTTACTTTGGTGTTTTTACCGGTATCGCAATGTTATTAGCAATGATTTCTGTTTTAACTTTGCTTCCTCAACTAATACTTACAATTAAACCTTTCGGGGAAGAAAATTAAAATATTATGCTGGAAGAATTTATTGATTATCTAAGTGGTATTAACTTATTTGATATTATATTTTTCCTTATATTAATTTACTTTATTATCCAATGTTTCATAAAAGGTTTTACTCTAAGTTTAATCTCCTTTATGAAATGGGTTATATCTACGATAGTTACCATTATTTTAGTACCTAAACTACAACCAGTAGTAAGTGATTTTATTAAATCTGAATTTATTAATAGTGTTGGTCTTGGATTAGTGGTTTTTGTATTTACTCTTTTTTTAACAATAGTTGTTGGAAAAGCTTTAGGAAAAGCAATGACTTGGACTGGTGTTGGATCGATAGATAAGTCTTTTGGCTTGCTGTTTGGTTTTTTTAAAGGATATATTGTTTCGGTGTGCATATTTTCAATATTTAATTGGTTTTATCCTTATCAAAATTGGGGTATATCAGCTGAAGATGCAATCAGTTTTGATTTAATTAAAAAAAGCAGTGAGATATTAGTGGAAGAGTTTCCGTCTAGTGATGATTTTATAGATACGAAAGAAAAAATTGAAAAAATCTAATTTAGATAAATTAAATGAAGAATGTGGAATTTTTGGCATTTCAAATCATGCAGATGCTTCGACTTTAGTTGCGCTAGGTTTACATGCGCTACAACATAGAGGACAAGAGGGTTGTGGAATAGTTTCGTTCGATGGAAAAAACTATCATTCAGAAAAAAGACAAGGTCTTGTTGGAGATCATTTCACAGACTCTGAAACCTTAAAAAAACTTCCAGGAAATTTTGCTATAGGTCACAATAGATATTCTACAACTGGAGAGACATCCCTAAGAAATATTCAGCCTTTTTTTGCAGATTTACATATGGGTGGACTCAGTCTCTCACATAACGGAAACTTAACCAATGCCTTGATGCTCAGAGAAAGTTTAGTAAAAGATGGTGCAATTTTTAGAACTACTAGTGATACTGAAACGATTGTTCAACTTATCGCAAAATCTAGGAGAGAAAAATTTATTGATAAATTGATTGAGGCCCTTTTTCAAATACAAGGAGGATACTCTTTAATTTTAATGACTAATAAAAAACTGGTTGGAGTAAGAGATCCTTTTGGAATTCGACCTTTAGTGATTGGTAGATTAAAGAAATCTTTTATATTTGCTTCTGAAACATGCGCACTCGACATTGTCGGAGCAGATTATGTCAGAGAAGTTGAGAATGGAGAGATAGTTGTTATAGAGGATGGAAAAATTTCAAGCATTAAGCCGTTTCCAAAACAAAAACAAAGGCCATGTGTTTTTGAATATATTTATTTTGCAAGACCCGATAGTTTAATAAATGGAAAATGTGCCTATGAATACAGAAAAAGTTTAGGTAAAGAATTAGCTAAAGAAACTGATATCAAAAGTGATCTAGTTATACCAGTCCCAGACTCAGGTGTTCCTGCAGCACTGGGTTATGCAGAGCAATCAGGAAAAAAATTTGAACTTGGATTAATAAGAAATCATTATGTAGGTAGAACTTTTATAGAACCAAGTCAAAGTATTAGAAGTTTAGGCGTTAAACTTAAATTAAGTTCTACAAAAACAATTGTAAAGAATAAATCTATAATACTTATAGATGACTCTTTAGTTCGTGGTACTACTTGCCATAAAATTATTAAAATGCTTTATGAAGCTGGAGCATCTGAAGTACATGTAAGAATCGCTTGTCCCGAGATAAAATACCCGGATTTTTATGGCGTGGATATGCCTACAAAAGAGGAACTTCTTGCGCACAATAAAAGTATTCAAGAAATGAGCGAGCATATAAAAGCTAAGAGTTTAAGGTTTCTCAGTCTTAATGGATTATATAAAGCTTTAGTAGGAGAGCATAGAAATTTGAATTATCCTCAGTTTAGTGATCATTATTTTACAGGAGATTATCCTATTAAGCCTTCAGATAATTTAAAAGGTTTTAAAGTAAAACAATTATCTTTGTTGAGTGGAAAGTCTAATAGTTAATTTATAACTGAAACTTTATTTTTAAAATCAAAATATATCATTTTTTCATTAACAATCATTGGTTGAGACTTCATTTTAGAGGGTAATTTTGATATTTTTTTTAAATTTCCATCAACTGTGAAGTCTAGTACATAAGAATTTTGTAAAAAAACAAGTATCCTATCATTAACTATCAAAATATTTTTAAATTGAGCCTTTTTCTTTTTGGTATTTAAGAATTCAGAAATTTTCTTATTTAAATCCAATGAATAAATTAGCTCTCCTTTGCTAAGATCCATTGAAATTAAAAAATCATTTTTAGAAATTGTAAATAAATAATTTCCAACTATAAGAGGTTTTACTAAAGATGAAAAATTAATCTTCTTTATTATTCTTCCATTATTTGCATCCATTATATAAGTATACTTATTGGTTGTGACAACTAATGTATTGGAATTATTAACTAATTTATTTCCAAAAAATAAATTTCCTGGATTAATATCTAAAGATTGATTTAAATTTAAAAACCAATTTACTTCCATTGTAGAATTATCAATTGAATACAAAGATCCAAACGTATTCAGAAAAAAAGTAAATTCATCATTTAAAGAAATATTATTAATAAACTTATTTTTTACTATTGTTTCCTCAGTTGGAATTAACTTTAATATATCACCTGTGCTCTTATTGATAAAATATAATTGATTATTTTGATTTGACAAAATTAACTTATCTTTAAAGATCTTTAAATTTGAACGAAATGGTATTTTAAAGTTTTTTGCCCAAAGAATTTTATTATTTTCATAGTCAAAAGAATAGAGATAACCTAAATTATCTGAGACATATATAATGTTACTCTCTATTAACAAATTAAGTTTTTTTGAGCTTTTTTTAAATCTTTTTTTATAAAAATTAAATCTATTTTTAATTTTATTATTGTTAAGAGAAAAAATGTTAATATTGCCTTGCTGATCACTTGTAATTACATCACCATTTTCATAAAGAATATAATCATTGATTTTATATTTAGTGAGTTTTTTACTTTTGAACAATTTTTGATTTAAAAAGTCGTATTTAAAATTTTTTGTATTGTTAGATTGATTGAAAAAAATATCATTCCATTTATTGTTTTCAGATCTGCTAGGTAAATTGAAAATATAATTATTTTCAATGCTAATTTCTTTTTTAAAAGAATCTTCTGTTAAAGATATTCTTTTAAATTGCTCAAATGCATCTTTATCAATTCTTGATATGCTAGTTTCACTTTTCCAAATTCCAGATTTGTTATCAAAAGAGCAGCCTTGGAACAAAAATAAAATGGTAATAATTAAAAGTATTTTCATAATACTTTGCTATTTGGATAAAATTTCCTCAGCTAAATTTTTTAACTCAGAGTTTGAGTTTATCAATTCTTGTAATAATTTATTTGCTTCATCCTCTTTAGAATTATTAGCTAAAAAAAGTGCCTTTTTAATTATCAAAATATTTTTTTGTTCCTTAGTTTTTTGTAATTTTTCTACTTTATCAAAATATTTAATTAATTTTTCATTATCTTCCTCTAAATTTTTTTCTAAAATTTCACTCAATGCTAGCATAGTATAGAAACTATTTTTTGACATTAATATTTCTTCATAAGTTTCTTTAGCTTGAGCTTTTTTGTTTTCTAAATATAAAACACCTGCAGAAATATATTTTTCAGAAATTTTCTCATTTTTTTTCAATTTATTGATTTCAATTAAAAAAAATGAGATTGCTAAGATTATCAAACTAAATGTAATTATTTTTATCTTTAATTTATTATCTTTATAGAAAGAAAGTATTCTATCTTTTAGTTCGATCTGATTATCTGTGTTATTCTCCATTTAAAAAATTTTTTTTTTGTGGAAATTTTATTTGTTTTACATCCTTAGTAAATTTTTTTACAGCTTTTTCAATTACAATATTAAGTGCTGCATATTTTTTTACAAATTTTGGATAAAAACCACTTATTCCAAGCATATCGTCTGTTACAAGTATTTGGCCATCACAATATGAAGATGACCCGATGCCAATTGTTGGTATTTTTATACTTTTAGTAATTAACTTTGAGGTTTGAGGGGTAACACACTCCAAAACAATTGAAAATGCTCCAGCTCTTTCAATATGTCTAGCTTCATTCAAAAGCCTAGCTGCTTTTTTCTTTGTGTTTCCCTCAATTTTAAATTTACTTTTAAATTGTGGCGTAAAGCCTATATGGCCCATAACAGGTATTCTTGATTTTACTAATTCATTAATTATATTGAAATTCTTGTTATTGCTCTCAATTTTAACTGCATCACACTTTGTTAATTTAATTATTAATTTAGCATTTTTTTTAGCTTTTTTTATATTACTATAAGTACCCTTTGGCATATCGACTACCAACAAAGATTTTTTTATTCCCCTCTTTACGCTTAATGTATGTTGAATAATATTTTTTAGATCTATCTCATGAGTATTTTTTAAACCATACAATACGTTAGCCATTGAGTCGCCTACAAGAACAATATCACAGTATTTATCTAATATTTGTGCAACATTTTTTGAATACGCAGTTAAACTTACTATTTTAGATTTATTTTTTTTTTTCAAAATATTTTTTATTTTTTTATTCATTTGTTAATTGTTATTCTAGTTCAATTGTACTTGGTGGTTTAGAACTTATATCATACACAACTCTATTTATACCCCTCACATTATTAATAATTTTGTTGGAGATTTTATCTAAAAATTCTCTAGGAAAATTAAAATAATCAGCTGTCATGCCATCCTCTGAAGTTACTGCTCTTAGTAAACAAGTGTATTCGTAAGTTCTTGAGTCACCCATAACTCCAACTGTTTTTATTGGTAAAAGTGATGCATAAGCCTGCCAAATTTTGTTGTAAAGTTTACTTTTTTTAAGCTCATCAATATAAATATAGTCTGCTTCTTGTAGAATTTTAATTTTTTCTGCTGTAATGTTCCCAATTATTCTGATTCCCAAGCCTGGGCCGGGAAAAGGATGTCGACTTGAAATACTTTCAGCTAATCCTAAAGCTGTCCCCAAAACTCTCACTTCATCTTTAAAAAACTCTTTTAATGGTTCAATCAATTTTAGATTCATTTTTTTTGGGAGCCCTCCAACATTATGATGAGATTTTATTTTTGATGTCTTGCTTCCAGTAGATGATCTGCTCTCTATAATATCAGGATAAAGGGTGCCTTGCGCAAGAAACTTAACATTTTTAAATTTCTTTGACTCTCTCTCAAATATTTTAATGAACAATTTACCAATTATTTTTCGTTTTTTTTCAGGATTTGAAATATTTTTAAGATTTTTTAAAAAAAAATTTGCAGCATTTATCAATTTGACATTTAATTTATACTTATTTTTAAAGACTTTATAAGTATATTTAAATTCATTTTTTCTCATTAAACCTGTATCTACCATTATACAAATCAAATTTTTTTTAATCGCTTTGTTAATTAAAAGAGCAACAACACTACTATCTACACCTCCAGATAAAGCACAAATAACTTTATCTTTCTTAACTTTTGATTTTACTTCTTTTATCAAAATATTTTTTTGTGAAGCTATATTCCACTTCTTCTTTACTTGACATATTGTGAATAGAAAATTTTTAAATAATTGTTTTCCATTGTCCGTATGTGTCACTTCAGGATGAAATTGAACACCATAAATTTTTTTCTTAGTATTTTCTATAATTGTCAATTTAGAATTTTCAGTAAGAGCAATCGTTTTAAAATTTTTGGGTAGTTTCACCACAGCGTCTTCATGACTCATCCAAACAGAACTTTTTGGTTTAAAGAAATTTTTTGTTAAAGGAGAATTTTTTTTTTTAAAAATTAACGCTCTTCCAAACTCCCTTCTTTTATTAGAAGCTTTAATTTTTCCACCATATATTTTTGCAATTAGTTGTAAACCGTAACAAATGCCAAGAACTGGTATTTGTTTTGTAAAAATTTCTTTAGGAACGTTTTGAAACTTATTTTTGGTAACTGTAGAAGGCCCACCAGATAAAATTATGCCTTTTACCTTATCAAATTTTTTAAATCTTTTTATATATCTCGGATTAATTATTTCAGAATAAACACCTAAATCTCTTACTCTTCTTGCAATTAGTTTTGTAACTTGTGAACCAAAATCAACAATTAATATTATCTCCTTTTCCTTTTGAAATTGCATTTATTTTTTTGATAAATTTTCAATTTCTTTTTTTAACTTCTGACTTTTGTTGCACAATTTCTTACATAAAATAGTTAGTTTATCATTTAATTCTTTGCTTCTTTTGTAATCTGAAGTTGATAATTTTAATTTAGCCAAATTATATATTGCTTCCTCATTTTTAGGATTTAGTAAAATTACTGTATTTAAGTTCTGTTCCTCTAAGTCTTGTTGTTTAAAATTATTAAATATTTTTGACAAATATAAGTATGCCATCTCACTTTTGGGGTTAAATACAATATCTTGCTCAAACTTAAACTTTGCCTCATCAAATTTTTTGTTTTTGAAAAGATAAACACCTTCCTCGAAATATTGAGGATTAGCAAATAACAATGTTGGTATAAAAATTATTAAGAAAACCCTTGTAAATATTTTTATTATCATAATTTATAATTGATTGTTTTTTGTGTCATTTCAACACTATGTACCATACTTTCATAAAACCCAGCTTTTGTAATTTTAACAAATTTAGCATTTTTTGAAATTTGTTTTAAATCTTTTGCGCCAATATATCCCATTGAAGATCGTAATCCGCCTTGAAGTTGATATATGATTTTAGATACATTCCCTTTATACTCGACTCTACCCTCTACACCTTCTGGGACAAATTTAGATTTATCTTTAAATTTTTTTTGAAAGTATCTATTGGCTGATCCTGATGACATTGCTCCAATTGATCCCATTCCTCGATACTCTTTATAAACTTTTCCCTTTACTTTAAATTTTTTTCCTGGACTTTCATCCGTTCCTGCAAAAATTGAACCCATCATAATTGCGTCTGCTCCTGCAGCTAAAGCTTTTGCTATATCTCCTGAAAATTTAATACCGCCATCAGAAATAATCTTAATCTTTTTATTTTTTAAAGCTTTTTTTACCTCCATTACAGCCGAAATTTGTGGAACACCAATACCTGCAACCATTCTGGTAGTACAAATAGATCCAGGGCCAATTCCTACTTTGATTATGTCAGCGCCACAGTTAAATAATCTTTTAGCAGCATCCCCTGTTGCTATATTTCCCACACATATTGGAACAGATTTGTTAATTTTCTTAAGTTTTGAAAGAGTCTTTAATACTTTTTCGCTATGTCCATGAGCTGTATCAACTACAATTAAATCACAACCATTATCAATTAAACTTTTAGCTCTTTCAAGATCCTCATTATTATTTGTGCCAACCGCTGCTCCTACAAATAAATTTTTTTTTTTAACTTTTATTACCTCTTTTGCCTGATTTTTAATATTTAAATTTCTATGAATTATACCTATTCCTCCAGCACTCGCCATTGCAATAGCCATTTTTGACTCTGTTACAGTGTCCATAGCCGAAGATAAAAAAGGAACTTTTAAATTAATATTTTTTGTTAGTTTTAAAGATATATTGGTTTGTGTTGGCAAAACTGCAGAGTATCTTGGAAGCAAAAGAACGTCGTCGAAGGTTAAAGATTCTTTTATTGTACCCATATATTCTTATAAACAATATTTATAATTTATAAAGACTTTAAATTCTTACAATGTAAATAAGTTTCCTTAGATTGGTCTCTACTAGAATTAGGTTTAAAAAAATGAATTTCTTTGAACAAAGATTTAGCTAAATTTTTTACCTCTAGAAAGTCATCTCCCATAAAAACCTTAGAAACTAATACACCCTTAGGTTTTAGTATTTTTGATGAAAAAATTAGGATTTCTGAAGATAGCAAATTAGTCCTAATCGAGTCTAATGATTTACTACCAGTTGTATCTGCCGCCATGTCTGAAATTATTACATCCAAATCCCCGTTAAAAAAGTTAAAAATTTGATCCTTTGTGCTTTGTTCGAAAATATCACTTTTAATAAATTTAACATTTTTAATAGATTCCATCTGCTTTATATCAATCGATAAAATTTTTCCTGAAATGATGATTTTACTAGCAACTTGCGACCAACCTCCTGGGCATGAACCAAGGTCTAAAAGAGAGGTATTTTTTTTTATAAATTTAAATTTTTCATTTAATTCAATTAATTTAAAAGAAGCTCTTGATCTAAATCCAAGAGTCTTAGACTTTTTGAAAAATTGATCTCTGTGCTGTTTTATTTTCCAAGTATTACTTTTCTTAACTCTTTTAGATTTTTTCATTATAAAATATCTTCATGATCTTCGTCAGATATTTTTTGTGAATATTTGTTTTGTTGTTTTTTAAAAATACCAATGCTTATAGGTATTGAGATCATATAAATTAAGCTGAATACAAGAAGGGTTTCAAAAGTATAAAAAAGTAATGCAATAAAAATCATTCCTATTGAAAAAAGCAAGAAAATTGTAGTCTTGGAAGAAATGGTTATTTTTTTTAGTGAAAGTGTCGGAATTTTACTTACTAGAAGTAGTGCAATTAAAACTGTCAAATAAGGTGTAAAATTTCTAACATTAAGATTAAAATTCAAATCACTTAATTCGTAGATTAATGGCATTAAAATTAAAAGTCCTCCGGCCGGAGATGGTATTCCCTCAAAAAAATTATTTTTCCAAGCGTGCTCGTTTTCTATTTTAGTTAAATTAAATCTCGCTAATCTAAGAACGCAACAAACTGAATAAATTAAAGCTATTGCCCAACCAAGCTTTCCGTAATTGTTTAATTCCCAAAAGTATAAAATAAAAACAGGGGCAATTCCAAAACTTACAAAATCTGTCAATGAATCTAGCTCTTTTCCAAATTCAGAAGTTCCTTTTATTAATCTTGCTATTCTTCCATCCAAAGCATCAAGTATTGCAGCAAATAAAATTAATGTTACTGCAAGACTAAAATTACCATCAATTGAAAATTTTATTGAACTTATGCCAAGACAAACGCCTCCTAAAGTCAGAATATTAGGAAGAAGGTACCTTGTTTTTTTTGATGACACTATTTTAAATTTTTTATTATCTTCCATTATTCTGAAGCAATTAAGCTCTCACCAGCTACAACATTTTGTCCAAGTTTTGCTAAAACTTTTTTATTTTTGAAGTATATATCGACTCTACTTCCAAATCGTATCATTCCTATTCTTTCTCCTTGTTTCAATTCTTGTCCTTGTTCAACTTCACATACAATCCTTCTGGCGATTAAACCTGCTATTTGGACTATAATTATTTCTTCATTACCTTTACTTGACTTAATCTTATAATAATTTCTCTCGTTTTCTTCGCTAGCTTTATCTAAAGATGCATTTAAAAATTTTCCAGGTTTGTAATAGATCTCCTCAATTTTTCCACTTGTTGGAATTCTATTCACATGACAATTAAAAACATTCATGAATACGCTTATTTTTGTATAAGTTGTATTTTCTAATCTTAGTTCCTCAGGCCCAGATCTTTCTGAGATATCTGTTATTAAACCGTCAGCTGGGCTTACTAGAAAGGAATCATCATTAATAGAAAATCGCTCTGGGTCACGAAAAAAGTAATAAATCCATACTGTAATTAATATGAAAATTAAACCCAAAGTCTTTGAAAAGAACAATACAGCGAATGAAGCTAAAATAGAAATAGCTAAGAATTTGTAGCCTTCTTTGTGGATCTTTGGAAAAATTGTATTAAACATAATTTTAAGTTTGCTAAATTTTTCTTAATATGTATAAAAATTACAGTTTATCAATCAATATTTTATGGCAAAAATTAAAGTAAAAAATCCCGTAGTTGAGTTAGATGGTGACGAAATGACCAGAATTATATGGTCATTTATTAAAGATAAGCTTATCAAACCGTATTTAGATGTAAATCTAAAATACTATGATCTAGGCATGGAAAGTCGAGACAAAACTGACGATCAAATCACTATAGATGCTGCTAACGCAATTAAAGAATATGGCGTAGGGGTAAAATGTGCCACAATTACTCCCGATGAAGCACGTGTAGAGGAATTTAAATTAAAAAAAATGTGGAGATCTCCTAACGGGACAATTAGAAATATATTAGGGGGAACAGTTTTTAGAGAGCCAATAATTTGTAAAAATGTTCCAAAACTAGTTCCTGGTTGGACTAAACCAATTGTTATCGGAAGACATGCTTTTGGAGATCAGTATAGAGCAACAGATTTTTTAATACCAGGTGAGGGAAATCTTGAAGTAAAATGGACTTCTAAAGATGGAAAGAAGAAAAAAGAATTTAAAGTTTTTGATTTTCCAGGTTCGGGAACTGCATTAACTATGTACAATTTAGATGATTCCATTAAAAACTTTGCAAGAGCATGTATGAATTATGGTTTAGGTAGAAAGTGGCCAGTATATTTGTCGACTAAAAATACAATTCTTAAAGCATACGATGGGAGGTTTAAAGATCTCTTTCAAGAGATTTATGAGAAGGAATTTTTAGATAAATTTAAAACTGCTAGAATAACGTACGAACATAGATTAATAGATGACATGGTTGCTTGTGCTATGAAATGGAATGGCGGGTATGTTTGGGCATGTAAAAATTATGATGGTGACGTTCAATCTGATACTGTTGCACAGGGTTTTGGTTCATTAGGCTTAATGACAAGTGTATTAATGACACCGGATGGTAAAACCGTAGAGTCCGAAGCTGCCCATGGAACTGTTACAAGACATTATAGAATGCATCAACAGGGTAAAGAAACTTCTACAAATCCTATTGCATCTATATTTGCCTGGACAAGAGGATTATCTCATAGAGGAAAGCTTGATGGAAACGACGAACTAATAAAATTTTCAACTAATATTGAAGAAGTATGCATCAAAACTGTTGAGAGCGGCTCAATGACGAAAGATTTGGCAATTTTGATTGACAAATCTGCGAAATACCTAACAACTAATCAATTCTTGGAAGCTATTGACGGAAATTTAAAGAAAAAACTTAACTAATTTTTTTTGAAATTTCTTTAAAGGCATCTCCAATTTTATTTTTGTCCACACCTCCTGCTTGAGCAAAATCTTTTCTTCCGCCGCCTCCCTTGCCTCCCAAAATTAATGCAGCTGATTTTACTAAATCAACAGCATCATATTTTGTTGTTAAATCTTGAGAAATTCCTACAGCTAAACCAACCTTGTCTTCAAATGTAGAAATGCTTATTATAATTCCGGATTTAATATCTTTTTTTCCTTGATCAATAATTCCTCTAAGTTCTTTGGGAGGAAAATCTTTTAAAATTTGTTCTCTAATTAATATATTCCCAATTTTTTTATCCTTGATTATATTTTTACTTTTATCTTTCTTGATGCCTTCAATTTTTACTTTATTGAGCTGTTTATTTAAATTTTTTAAATTTTCAGCCAAATTTAAGTCTTTGTTATATTCAGGTTTAATTTTCAATTTTTGAAGTTCATTTTTAATTAATTTTATATCTTTTTGAAGATTAGATTCTTTCAAAGACTTAGTTTCACTTTGTGTTTTTTCGTATTCTTCTAATTGTTTATCCCTTAATGCCTCAACCCTTCTAACTCCTGAAGCAATAGATGATTGACTTATTACTTTAAACTTACCAACTTCTTTAGTATTTTTAACATGTGTTCCTCCACATAATTCTGTTGAGAAGAAACCATTATTTTCTTTACCCATAAAAACTACCCTTACTTCCTCCCCATACTTTTCTCCAAATAGTGCAAGGGCACCCATGCTAACTGCCTCCTTTGGCGACATTATTCTTGTTTGCACATCTGTGGATCCATTTACTATATCATTAACTATATTGTTTATTTTGGTCATTTCCTCCTTTTCAATAGGTTTGTTATGACTAAAATCAAATCTTAACCTTTCTGGAGAAACTAATGATCCTTTTTGCGTCACATGCTTACCCAAGGTTCTTCTTAGTGACTCATGCAATAAATGAGTAGCTGAATGATTGGCTTTTGAATTATTTCTTTTCAAAACATCTATTTCTAAATTAACGCTTTGCCCAGTTGAAATTGAACCTTTTTCAATTTTTCCATAATGAACAAATAAATCTCCCATTTTTTTTTGAGTATCGCTCACTTTAATTTTACAATCAGAGTTAAATATATAACCCTGATCACCTACTTGACCGCCAGACTCTCCATAAAATGGAGTTTGATTTGTTATAACTTCTATTTCATCTCCACTGCTAGCAGATTCTACAAATTGACCCTTTTTTGAAATTTTAATTATTACACCTTCAGCTTTATCAAATTCATAACCTAAAAATTCAGTAGGGCTGAGTTCTTCTCTAACTTTAAACCACCTTTCCTCAACA
>MDSV01049788.1_pt1 | contig 15637 bp, 13 predicted proteins | sample 810851 | NCBI WGS metagenome assembly MDSV01 (sample SAMN05326640, study PRJNA326480) | marine metagenome | isolation source: seawater | place: Atlantic Ocean: North East | collected 2012
TGATTACAAATGAAAATTCTTTTAATTTTTCAATAATTTCTTCTGCATTTTTTCCACCAAGTGGCATAACAAATATTTTTGCTGTTTTTAAATCTGGTGACATTCTAACTTCTGTAACTGTAATTTCTTTTGTAGATAAATTTAGTATTTTAGCTTCATCTCTTATAAAAAGCATACCTAAGGCTTGTTTAATCATTTCCCCAACTCTTAATTGCCTTTGTGTTATTGGCTTTCCAAAATTTCTCATTTAAATGGTCCTCTCAGTAACAGTTGCGTTATAAACTTCAATGATATCTTTTATTTGAAAGTCACCAAAATCTTTTAAAGAGATTCCACATTCAAGTCCTGCAGAAACCTGTTTTGTTTGGTTTTTTTCTCTAAAAATTGATCCAATTTTTCCATTAAATATTATCGAACCATCTCTTATTACTCTAGCATTTGAATCTTGAGTAATTTCTCCTTCGACAACTTTAGATCCAGCAACTTTTCCAACTTTAGATACTTTAAATATTTCAAGAATTTCAGCTGTTCCAATAACTTTTTCATCAATATCTGGGGTCAATAATCCAGACATTTTATTTTTTATAAAATCTAACACCTCATAGATAATATTAAATGAGGAAATTGTAATTTTTTCCTGTTCGGCCCTTTTTTTTGCTTCTTTACTCGGTTTCACGTTAAATGCAATTAATATTGCGTTTGACGCTTTTGCTAATGTTACATCTGTTTCTGTAATCATTCCTATATCAGATAATAAAATTTTAGGTTTAATCTCATCATGCTTTATTTGATTAATTGCGTTCTTAATTGCTTCTGTGGACCCATGCACATCTGATTTAATAATTATATTTATTTCTTGCGCTGATGAATCTTTAAATGCCGAGTCTTGAGTAGCAAATATTAGTGAATTTTTACCTTCTTTTGACTCTTGGATTCTAGCTTCACACAAAGATTTTGCCTCTTTTTCATTTTTTAAAACTATAAAATCATCTCCAGCTTTTGAAGCGCCATTTATTCCTATAATTTCAATTGGAGTCGAAGGTTCAGCAATATCAATATTTTTTCCTTGGTCATTAATAATTGCTCTTATTTTTCCCCATTTTAATCCGCTAACAAAAAAATCTCCCTTTTTAAGAGTTCCAGCTGTAATTATTATATTTGCAATTGGTCCTCTTCCTGTATCAATTTTAGACTCTAAAACTATTCCCTTTGCATCGGTTTCAAAATCAGTTTTTAAATCTAATAATTCTGCCTGAAGCACAACAGACTCTACTAGTTTATCAAGATTCTTTTTTGTTTTAGTTGAAATTTCAACCATTAATGTATCACCAGACATGTCTTCAGAAATTAATTCATATTCTAACAATTGATTTTTGATTTTTTGCGGATCTGCTTCGGGAAGATCACATTTGTTTATTGCAACTACTATTGGAACATTTGCAGCTTTTGCATGTTTTATTGATTCTACTGTTTGAGGCTTTACCCCATCATCTGCTGCAACTACTAAAATCACTATATCAGTTAGTTTAGATCCTCTTGACCTCATTTCTGTAAAGGCAGCATGCCCAGGAGTATCAATAAAAGTAATTTTATTTGAATTATAATTAATTTGATAAGCTCCAATATGTTGTGTTATACCACCAAACTCTCCTGAAACTACATTTGCTTTTCTTAAAACATCTAGAACTGAAGTTTTTCCATGGTCAACGTGACCCATTACAGTAACAATTGGCGCTCTACTTTTTAAGTTTTCAGTTTTAACTTCTTTTATTTTTCCAATAATATCTTCCGCTTTTTCTTCTTTGATTGGATGATGTCCAAATTCTTTCACTAAGTATTCAGCTGTGTCAGAGTCTATCGTATGATTTATTGTAACTGTGACTCCCATACCTAACAAATGTTTTATAATATTGCTCGATTGCTCAGCCATCCTATTTGCCAATTCTCTTATGGTTATTGCTTCAGGAATATTTATTTCTCTTTTAATAGGTTTTAATTTTTCCTGATTCTCATTTTTATTCAAAATCCTATTTTCTTTTTGTTTTGCTCTTTTCAATGATGCTAAACTTCTTGACTTAATTCCTATATCATCATCACTTAATGCTCTTGATATTGTTAATTTTAGCTCTCTTCTTTTTCCACCCGATTTACTTGACTTGCTATCTTTTTGAGTAATTTCCCCTTTAAGTCTTCTTGTTGCTCTTTGTTCTGCTAATTTTCTTTTCTCAAAATCTGAATTTACAATTGGTGAGGTTTTTGTAAAATTAGGTTTTTTTAATGGGAATGAAGATTTAGTTTTCAATTTATCACTAACCTGGCCTGGCCTTGAAAATTGAGACTTCCCTGAAAATCTCGATGATTTTTTTTCTATTACAACAGTATTCTTTGATTGTGTTCTTGCTTGCTCTATACTGTTAATTGTTTTCTTGGAATTCCCAGAAATTGATAACTTTAATTTTTTCTTTTCCATTTTTCATCTTTCAATCTTGATAAGCTTTATCTCTAGCAGACATAATTAAGTCATCTGCCTCTTTTTTTGATAATGCAAAATCTTCCAGATAGCCTTTAATTCTTATTCTTTCACCTTTTAGAACATCGTAACTACCTGTTAACTCATCTGAAGCTAAATCAGCAAAGTCATTTAATGTTAATATTTTTTGTTCACCTAAAGTAACAAGCATACCTGGTGTTAAACCTTCATGATTTATTAAATCATTTTCTAAACCTAAATCTTTAATTTTATTAGAAATATCTTCTTGGTCTTTTTGATAAAATTCTTTAGCTCTTTCAATTAATTCTTTAGCTGTATCTTCTTCAATTCCTTCTATTTTAATTAATGCTTCAGGATTACTATCTTTAATGTCATCAATTGATGAAAAACCTTCAGCTACCAATAGTTGTCCCAAAGTCTCGTCCAATTCCAAATTTTTTACAAAATTTTCTGTTTTTTCTTTAAATTCGATCTGTCTTTTTTCAGAGTCTTCTTGATCAGTCATTATGTTAATTTCATATTTAAGTAGCTTGGTAGCCAATCTAACATTTTGTCCTCTTCTACCAATTGCTTTGCTTAAATTTTCTTCTGTCAAAATAACATCTAATTTTTTTGCTTCATTATCAACATTTACTCTTTGAACTTCTGCAGGAGACAATGCATTTGCTACAACAACTGCTGGATCCTCAGACCAATTTACAATATCAATTTTTTCTCCTTGAAGTTCATTAACTACTGCTTGAACTCTACTTCCTCTCATACCAACACATGCACCCACTGGATCTAAAGATGTATCAATAGCTTGTACACAAATTTTTGCTCTACTTCCTGGATCTCTTGAAGAGGATTTTATTTCAATTAATCCATCATAAATTTCTGGAACTTCTTGTATAAATAATTTTTCCATAAATTTTGGATGTGCTCTGGATAAGAATATTTGTTGGCCTCTAGGTTCTCTTCTAACATCTAAACAATAAGCTTTGACTCTATCGCCAGCTTTAATATTTTCTCTTGGTATCATTTCATTTTTTTGTATAATTGCTTCTGTTCTTCCTAAATCAACTATAACATTCCCAAATTCCAGTCTTTTAACAATACCGCTTAAAACTGTATCTTTTTTATCAATAAAGTCATTATATTGTCTTTCTCTCTCTGCTTCTCTAACATTAAAACTTATTACTTGTTTAGCAGTTTGAGCGGCAATTCTTCCAAAATCAAAGGATGGTAAAGGCTGTAAAACTTCATCACCAATTTTTTTATCTCTATGGATTTCATTAATTTTAACTGCATCATCAAGACTTATCTCCAAGTTAGTGTTCTCTGGATTTGTCGTAATTATTAATTTTCTAAATATACCAATGTCCCCATTATCTCTATTGATTTCGACCTTAATTTCATTTTCTGATCCAAATTTTGACTTAGCTGCTTTAGCTATCCCGTTTTCCATGGAATCTATTATTATTTCTTTATCTATAGATTTTTCTAAAGCTACAGCTTCTGCGATTCTAAGTAATTCTAATTTATCTGCTCTTCTATTTAACATTTGTTTCCTCCAAAAAAAAATGGGCCTAGGCCCATTTTGAAATTTCAACAATGTACCAGGAATATAAGTATTTTTATTAAATATTCAACTTTAATTACTTAATTTATTTATTAAAAATGTTTGATTTATCTGTTTTTTCCCATGAAAATGATCCATCTGACTCTGGGTCTCTTCCAAAGTGTCCATATGCTGCTGTTTTTTGATAAATAGGTCTATTTAAACCTAACATTTCTCTTATCCCTCTTGGACTTAAATCAAAATTATCTTTAATTAATTTTTCAACATGTCTATTTTTTTCTTCATCACTATCAAAAAGATCAACATATATTGATAATGGTTTTGAAACTCCAATAGCATAAGCAAGCTGAATTAGACATTTATCTGCTATTTTTGAAGCTACGACATTTTTTGCTAAATATCTTGCTGCATAAGCTGCTGATCTATCAACTTTAGATGGATCTTTGCCTGAAAAAGCTCCACCACCATGAGGTGCAGCACCTCCATAAGTATCTACAATTATTTTTCTTCCCGTTAATCCCGCATCACCGTCGGGACCACCAATAACAAAATTACCAGTTGGATTAACATAAATCTCTTTTTCATCTAAATCATTTAAAAGATCTTTTGGAATTGATTTTTCAATATAAGGTTTAACTAATTCCCTGACTTGAGATTGATTTACGTCTGCAGAGTGTTGTGTTGAAATTACTACTGATTTTACGTTTGCTGGTTTTCCATCTTTATACTCTATTGTAATTTGACTTTTATTATCTGGCTCAATATTTTGTAACTTACCTGATTTTCTATCTTCTGCCATTAGCCTTAAGATTTTGTGAGAGTAGTGAATTGGAGCAGGCATTAAAACATCTGTTTCATTACAAGCATAACCAAACATTATACCTTGATCGCCAGCACCTTCGTCTTTATTTCCTGATGAATCTACTCCCATAGCTATATCAGTTGATTGAGCATGAAGATGGCTTTCTATCTTTGTGGCTTCTTTCCAAGTAAAACCTTCTTGGTCATATCCAATATCTTTTATACAATCTCTTACTTTTTGTATTAACTCATCTTTTTTAATTTCGGGACCTCTTACTTCTCCTGCTAGGACTACTTTATTTGTAGTAGTTAAAGTTTCACATCCTACTCTTGATTGAATGGGTTCTGCTCCCAAATATGTATCAACAACCATATCTGAAATCCTATCGCTTACTTTGTCTGGGTGACCTTCAGAAACTGACTCACTTGTAAATAAAAAATTTTTTTTCATTTATTCTCCTTTTCTTTTTAAAAAAAAAATCAAACTAATATAAAAAATTAAAAAACAAAAGAAGATATTGTTCCCATAAGAACTGAAAATAGTTTTTTTAATTTTTTTAAAATTTTCAATTTCTAAAACTCCCCTCTCAGTTGATTTAATCTTATTTATTACTTGTCCTTTTGGATTAATATATGCAGAAATACCATTGTTTGCTGAGCGAATTACACTTTTACCCTCTTCTATTGATCTAAAAATTGAATGAGAAAAATGTTGATGTGGACCTAAAGAATCTCCAAACCAGCCATCCTCTGAAATATTTATTATAAAATCAAAGATTTGATATTTTTCTTTAATTTTTCCAGAATATATTATTTCATAACAAATCAATGGTAAAAAATTAATATTATTAATACTTATAATTTTTCTTTTAGTGTCAGATGAAAAAGATTGATAACCTTGTGTAATTTTTTTCAAACCAATATTGCTTAATATTTTTTCTAATGGCAAATATTCTCCAAAAGGAACTAATTTATTCTTATTATATTTTGCTAAAATATTTAAATTTTTATCTAGAACCACAAAAGAATTAAATATCTTTGAATTTTCATAACTGCTTATTCCTAAAATTATTTTATGTTTATCTGAAAAACTTTCTTTAAAAACATAACTATAATTTTTTAAATCCTGTAAATATATATTAGAAATTACTCCTTCGGGAAAAATGAATAAAGTATTTTTTAATTTGCTTGGATTGCTTATCTTGACCAAATCCAAAATTATTTTTTCAGTTTCTTCATTTTGGTAAAATCTTTCAATATCTATTTTTGGAGATATCACTTTAATAACAAAATCTAAATCTATTTTCTTTGTTTTTTCATATTTTTTTAAATTTGTTGACCCATAAATAAAATTAAAAAATAATATAAAAACAATAAATGAAAGTAAAAATATTTTATTTTTTTTTTTATAATTAAAAAAAATTATAGTTGGTAATAAAAACAAAGTAATACTAATTAAGTTAAGAGAGTATGTTCCAATTAAAGAAACGGTTTGTATCATTTCTAAATAATCGGTAAAGCTGTATACTATTAAGTTCCACGGGAAACCTCCTAAAATAAAACTTCTTAAATATTCAATTACCGAAAAAAAAACTGTAAAAATAATAATTGATGAAAAATTTTTTTTTAAGTTAAAAAAAGAACTTAATAATGTAGCAAAACCATAAAATATTCCTAAAAACAAAGGGACTAAAATTAACGCAAATGGTATTAAATTAATAAATACTTCTTCAAATGTTAGAGAGTTTACTATCCAATATAAATTAGAAAGAAAGTATCCAAAACCAAACATCCATCCAATTTTAAAAGATGTCCACTTTCCATTCTTCTGATTTAATAATAGATAATATAATAATAATGGAAATGTAAAAAAATTAATAAAAAAAAAACTATAAGGTGGCAGACTATATGAAGTCAAAACACCAATTACAAAAGGTATAATATATAGCGGTAATTTATTTATTTTTAAGAAAGTCAAATTTTTTTATGAAAATAATTTAAAACTAAATTTTCTTTTTTAGACATTTTTTTATAATCTTTTATTTTTTTGTGATCATAACCAATTAAATGTAAATATCCATGAATCCACATTTTATCTAATTCTAAAAAAAAGTTAGATTTTTTCGATCTTTTATTGACTATTTCAAACGATATAGCCACATCTCCAATATACATATTTTTTTTTGAATTAATTATCAAAGGAAACGAAAGTACATCTGTAGCTTTATTTTTTTTTCTGAAAATAAAATTCAAATTTTTCATTTTTTTATTATTTGTTAAAAAAATAGAGAACTCTTGTTTTTTTTTAAAAGATTTAATTTTGTTTAATTTATTAATTTTATTTTTAAAAAAAATATTTGGGTTTTTAATTTTTTTTTTCCATCTATAATCATCCAGAATTATAGAAGCCTTAATCATTTATCAGTTCTTTTCTGAATATGCCTTAACAATTTTTGAAATCAAAGGATGTCTTACAACATCTTTATGATCAAAATCAATAACAGATATTTCTTTTAGATGACCTAGCAATTTTTTAGAATTGTTTAAACCTGATAATGATTTATTTGGAAGATCAATTTGAGATGGATCACCATTTATAACAATTTTAGAATTATCTCCTAATCTTGTTAAAAACATCTTTATTTGAGTATCTGTTGCATTTTGAGCTTCATCTAAAATAGCAAAAGAATTTTTCAAAGTTCTCCCTCTCATAAATGCTAAAGGTGCTATTTCTATATCCCCAATCTCAATTTTTTTTTGAATTTTTTCGTAATCTAATAGATCATAAAGCGAATCATATAAAGGTCTTAGATATGGATCTACTTTCTCCCTCATGTCCCCTGGCAGAAAACCTAATCTTTCTCCTGCTTCAACTGCAGGCCTTGATAAAATGATTCTATCTATTTTTTTATCTAAAAGCATTGTAAGTGCTACAGCTACTGCTAAAAAAGTTTTTCCTGTTCCTGCAGGTCCTGTTGATATTATTATTTCACTTTTTTTAAGCGCTCTAACATAACTTTTTTGCTTTTCTGATCTAGGTATTACTGATTTTTTTGGAGTTTTAACTATATATTCTATTTTATTATTCTCCATATTTTTAATTTTTTCTTCAATCATAAATTTATTTACTGAAGAAATTATATCTTTTTTTTCAATATTTCCATTATTTAAAAACTGATGTGTAAGAAATTGAATTGCATTTTTTACCAAATTATTTTTTACTGGATCCCCTTTTACAAGAATTGAGTTTCCTCTTGAATAAATGTTAGTTTCAGTAATGTTTTCTAATTCTTTTAAATTATTATTAAACTCTCCAACAACACCAAGTAGTATTTCATTTTTTTGAAAAACAATACTAAGAGAATTATTTTCTGAATATACAAATTTTAATTCTGATTTTGAATTATTGTAAGCAAAATTACTCAAATTAAGCTGCTTTCATTTTTTTTATAACTTCTCCAAACAAAGTATTTTGATTGCTGCTATTAATTTTTACCTTAACTAAATTGCCAATATAACCGTCTTCTCCACTAAATATCACTGAGGATAAATATTTATTCCTTCCAAATAGTTTATTTTGTTTAGGAATTTTATTCTCAACTAATACTTCTATTATTTGATTTTCCATTGATTTATTTAGTTCTATTTGGTTATTAAATAATTTTTCTTGTATAATTGTTAATCTTTCTTTTGCGACTTGTGTATTCACCATTTCTAAATTTGCTGCGATTGTCCCTGGTCTTGGACTAAATATAAATGAAAATGAATTAACAAATCTTATTTTTTCTAATAAATTTAATGTTTCATTAAAATCTTTATCTGTTTCTCCAGGATATCCCACTATAAAATCACTTGAAAACTCAACTTCAGAATTTATTTTTTTTATTTTAAAATAAGTATCTAAATATTCATTAACTTCATGTTTTCGATTCATTAGTTTTAATATCCTATTTGAGCCACTTTGAATGGGCAAATGGACAAAAGGCATTAATTTTTTACTACTTTTATAGCAATCAATTAAATCATCTGTCATATCTTTGGGATGAGAGGTGGTATATCTAATTCTTTTAACTTCACTAAATTTATCAAGATAATTTATTAAATCTGAAATTCTATATTCTTTGTTATTTTCTTTATAAGAATAAGCATTAACATTTTGCCCCAATAAAGTTAATTCCTTTACACCATTAAAAATTAATTTTTCTGCCTCACTAATAATTTGGTAAAATGGCCTAGAGTATTCTGGTCCTCTGGTATATGGAACAACACAAAAATGACAAAATTTGTCACAACCTTCTTGTATGGTTAAATAAGCTGACACACTATTATCATTATTTTCTATACAATCAAAGTATTTGAATTTAGATACAGAGTCGAATTCAGTATCTTCATTTTTATTTTTTGCTACATGTTTTTTTAATAGTTCGTTGATTTTATGATATGATTGAGGGCCAATAACAATATCAATATATGGCTCTCTATTAAACATTTCTTGATTTTCTGCTTGCGCAACACAGCCAGCAACAATCATAATTGGTTTATTTTTTTTTCTATATAATTTTTTAACTCTCCCAATTTCATGATAAACTTTTTCTTTTGCCTTATCTCTAATATGGCAAGTATTTAAAATATAACAATCAACATTATTTTGATCATCACTTTTATAATAACCAATTTTACTTATTGAATCGTAAATACGATTTGAATCGTATTCATTCATCTGACATCCAAATGTTTTAATGAAAACTTTTTTTTGCATCCATTATTTTTTTTTTACACCGTATAATTCAAGTTTATGGTCAACTAATTGATATCCATATTTGTCAGCAACTTTCTTTTGAAGTTTTTCAATTTCTTCATCAACAAATTCTATTATCTCTCCACTTTTGATATCAATCAAATGATCATGGTGGCTTTCATTTAATTCTTCATATCGTGCCTTTCCACCCTTAAAATCATGTTTTGTAATTATGCCAGCTTCTTCGAATAGCTTGACTGTTCTATATACGGTTGCAATACTTATTTTTGCATCTATTTTTGAAGCTCTTTTGTATAGCTCATCAACATCCGGGTGATCTTCTGACTGACTCATAATTTTTGCAATTATTCTTCTTTGTTCAGTTAGCTTAACATTTTTTGCTATACATTTTTGTTCTATAGTTTCAGACATAATTCATATTAACTCGAATAAAGGGGCTTAATCAAATCTTTATTTAACAATTTTTTTTTCTCTAATTTCATTAATTTTTTATAATCTTTGCCTTCTAAATCTTTAGATTTAAATCCATACAAGCTAATATTTTGAGCCAAAGAAATTGCTTTTGCAATTGAAATTGAATTTCTAATGCTAGATACGGTTCCAGGCCCCTGATTAATAAATATTTTTTCAAGATCTCTAATTTCTACTTTATGTTTTTTTAAAAAATCTAAAAGATGATCAATAAACTTATCAAAATTTTGTCTACTGTTTATATATGTAGTAGTATAATATTCTGACTCAGTGATAATGGAAAAAAAAATTTCTTCTTTAGTAGCATCAATTATTAAATTTTTCATAGTTTGTTTAATTTTTATAAATCCTCAAGCAAAATGTGATAACAAAAAATATTATCAAAATGAACAGGGAATTTTAGCTTTAATGTACCATAGATTTGAAGAAAATAAATATCCTTCTACTAACATTAAAATGAATGCATTTAAAAGCCAGATAAACTTAATTAAAAAAAATAATTTAAATTTTTTAAATCCTGATGATTTTAAAAATGAATTTAACAAAGTCAAAAGTAAAAAAAAAGTTTTAATGACAGTTGATGATGCCTTTTCATCATTTTATGAAAATGCTTGGCCTTATCTTAAAGAAAAAAAAATACCATTTATTTTATTTGTCTCAACTGAAGTGGTTGGTAAGAGAGGATATATGAGTTGGGAAGAAATAATAGAAATTGAAAAAGAAGAATTTGCTTTTATAGGAAACCATTCTCATTCTCACGAATATTTAATTAATTACGAATTTAAAAAATTCTCAGAAGATATAAATAAGTCAATTAATATTTTTAAAAAAAAACTAGGTTATAATCCAATTTTTTTTTCTTATCCTTTTGGAGAATATAGTCTTGAACAAAAAAAATTTATTTCAAATAATTTTGAATATGCTTTTGGTCAGCATTCAGGTGTTATTGACCTTAATAAGGACAAATATGAATTACCAAGATTTCCTATAAATGAAAAATATGGTGATTTATCTAGATTTGAATTTTTAACAAAATTATTACCTTTACAATATAAATCTGTTGTTCCCGAAGATAAATTATTAAAAAAAAATAATCCACCTAAAATGTATATAAATTTTTTTGAAGAACAAAAAAATTTAGATTCAATTAATTGCTTTTCAAACGAAAGTGGATCATGGAAAGAAACAGATTTGAAATTAGTAAATAGTAGATTAATAATTAATTTCTCTGAGAAATTTAATTTTAGAAGAGGAAGAATTAATTGTTCTCTTAATGATAAAGAAGGATGGAGATGGTTAGGAATACAATTTTCTATAAATTAAATTAAATTTTTAATTTTATTACTTGTTGGAAGAATTTTAACATCATCAAAATCTATTAAAGAATTTTGTCTAATAATTTTTTTTAGTATTTCTGTATATTCAATCCCAGTTTCAGCATATTTATCGAGATATTTTACCAATTCTAAACTATTTAATTTTCCATTGTTATCTCTTTGGATTGCTCTTTCTTTTCTAAATTTTTTATAACTCGAGTGTGTATTAAGATTTCTCTGATATGCTTTAACCGATGCTTGTAAAACTTTAAAACTTGCAACTTTATGTTTTGAATTATTATCAGCTGCAGCTGGTTTGATACCTTCTCCTGACCATGTCCACTGACCAAATAATGCATTTCCCTTTTGAGCAAATCTAGATGTACCCCATCCAGTTTCTTTTGCAGCTTGAGCAATTGCTATTGAAACTGGAATTTCATCCATTCTGATCTTTAGTGTGGCCAGATCATTTTGGACAACACCATATTGCTTAAATTTATTTTTTAACCAATTAATATCCGAATTCGAGTTATTATTTTTATTTAAAATTAAAAAAAGTCTTTTTCTATCTAATTTAATTTTCGTATTTTCTTCAATTATCAATGGCAAAACTATCTGAATAAATAAATTTTTTCTTTTCTTTACATTTTCAATATTTTTCATTTCTACCGGGAGATGATCTAAGGAATTTCCAATATTTACTAATTTTGTTTTTTTAACTTTTTTCAAACTATAATTAGTATCTTCAAATAACTGCTCAATAGTTGATGCACTTAGTCTTGAAGTATTAGTATTATCTTCCTCAGATAAAAAAACATCAATATCATCAAAAACATTATCTGAAATACTGATCTCATCTACTTTTTTGTTATTTTTCTTATTTAGTATTAATTCAAAATTTTTTTTGGATACGTTAACTATTGTTTTTTTTAAAATAAAATTTTCATTTAAAAAATTAACTATACTTGGTAAAGAAAAAAATGAAAAAATTAAAAAAGCGCTCACTAGTGAAAATTTGTAAAAAATTTTAAATTCATTGTTATTTTTTATCGGTAATTTTTTTGAGGATTTTTTTGATGTTTCTAACTTATCACCTAAAGGTTTTTTAAAAATTGAATCATTTCTAATTTTTTTTACCATAACTATAAAACTGTAATATAATATTTTTTATTTTTTTTATACTGCTAAAACTTCTTTAACCTCAGGAACATAATGACAAAGTAAATTTTGAACTCCTTGCTTTAACGTCATAGTTGAAGATGGACAACCCGAACAACTGCCTTGCAATTCAACAATAACTTTTCCATTTTTAAATTCTTTAAATTTTATATCTCCACCATCTTTTGCAACTGCAGGACGTATCTTGGTTTCTAAAATGCTAATAATTTTTTTTTCTATGTCTCCATATTCATTATCATCTTTTTTTGATACAGACTTATCGGTAATAAATTCGTTGCCATCTGCATAGTACTCATTTATATGAGAAATAATTATATGTTGAATGTCTTGCCATACTTTTTTTTCTTCTTTATTAACAGAAATAAAATCTTCACCGAGAAAGATCCCCATTACACCGTTTATTGAAAGAATATTTCTTAATAGAGGGTTGTTAGTTTCTTCTTTATTTAAAATTTCATAAGAACCATCTTTAGAAACTTTTTTACCTGGTAAAAATTTCAAAGAATTTGGGTTTGGTGTTTTTTCTATTTGTACAAACATAATTTTTATATAATTACTTTATCCTAAATTTAAATATTTGTTTGATTAAAATCCTATAATTTTTTTTATTTGCTTAACCTTTTTAGATGCAATTTCATTAGCTTTATTGCCACCTTGTTCTAAAATATCATCAATATACTTATTATCTTTTTGAAGTTTATTAATTTCATCAGAAATTGGTGATATTTTTTCTACTAAAATATCAACAAGCTTTTCTTTAAAAAAAGAAAAATTCTTACCACTAAATTCATTTATAGAACTGCTCAAGCTCTGATTGTTTAAACTAGAATAGATTCCTAAAAGATTTTCAACTTCTGGTCTTTTGCTCAAATTTTTATTATCGCTCGGCAGAGGATCATTGTCAGTTTTAGCTTTCTTAATTTTATTAACGATTTGATCTTTTGAGTCAGTTAAATTTATTCTACTTAAGTCAGAAGGATCTGATTTACTCATTTTATTAGTTCCATCTTTTAAGCTCATTATTCTTGAAAAATTTTTTTGTATTAATGGATCTGGGACTCTTAAAAAATTTGGTGCATTAAAATCTAAATTAAATTTTTGTGCAATATCTCTGGATAATTCTAAATGTTGTTTTTGATCTTCTCCAACAGGAACATGCGTAGCATCATACAACAGAATATCTGCTGTCATTAATACTGGATATATATATAAGCCTACACTTGCTTTTTCTTTATCTTTGCCTGCTTTTTCTTTAAATTGTGTCATTCTATTTAGCCAACCCATCCGAGCAATACAAGATAAAATCCAAGATCCTTCAGAATGAGATGGAACTAATGACTGATTAAAAATAATGCTTTTTTTTGGATCTATGCCGCTTGCTAAAAAGGCTGCTGTAGTTTCTCTAATGTTATCTTTGAGTTTGTATGGATCTTGTTTAGTTGTAATTGCATGTAAATCAACAACACAATAAACGCAACTATTACCATCTTGGTTTTGCAAATCTACAAAATTTTTTATTGCTCCAATATAATTTCCTAAATGAAGATTTCCTGTTGGTTGGACGCCTGAAAATATTTTTTTTCCCATTGCTTTAATACTTTAATTTAATATCTGAAATTTTAAAAGCTTTTGTGAGTATAGAAATTAAAATATAGATAATAAATGTAACGATAACCAGCAGTATAATTGTTATAATCTTATACTCACTATTATAAGTTAATTTTTCACTAAAAAATCTTATTAAATTATAAAAAATAAAAGAGGTTATAACTGAAGATAGAGTAATTTTAAATATTGATTTAATAAATTTTAATTTTAATATGAAATATTCCTTATTTGAAATATAAAACCAAAGTATTAATGCATTAAACCACGAAGATATAGTTGTTGCTATAGGAATTATTATAAATCCTATTTTGTTAAAAAAATATACACTAATTACAATATTTATAATAACTGAACAAATTGAAAAATAAAAAGGGATTTTTGTATTATGTCTTGCAAACAAGAAAGTAGAAAAAATTTTAATTATTGAAAATGCTGGCATGCCTAGTGCAAAATAAAATAATGCATTGGCAGAATTTTTTACACTTAGTTTATCAAAAGATCCATATCCAAATAGTGAAGAAGTAATCTCTTCAGAGGCTATCAATAAAGCAATTGTTGCTGGCAAACTTAAAAATAAACTTAATTCTAAAGATTTATTCTGAATAAATTCTATTTTTTTTTTATTTCCTGACTTAATATACTTGCTCAAATTTGGCAAAAGAACTGTTCCAATTGCAATTCCAGCGACTGCAAGATTAATTTGATAAATTCTATCGGCATAATATAAATAAGAAACAGCACTAACTTGGAAAGATGCTATAATTGTACCAACAAAAATATTTATTTGGGTTACACCCGATGAAAAAATACTTGGTAAAAGTTTTTTAAAAAATAATTTAACTTTATGATTAATTTTAAAATCAAAAGATATTTTTGGAATATAAAATTTTCTTATGAAAAAAAATAAAAAAATCATTTGCAAAATTCCAGCAAAGGTTACAGTATAAGAAAGATAAACTACGAGTTCATCATTTAAATAACTTTGTAAAAATAAAATTAATATTAACAAAATATTTAAGATAATTGGTGCAGCTGAAGCAGCTGCAAATTTATTATGAGAATTTAATATAGCCGAAAAAAAAGAAGACAAACTTACAAATAATAAGAATGGAAATGTAATTCTTGTTAAAAAAATAGTCATTTCAAGTTTTTCTGGATTATCTAAAAAACCTGGTGCAATTAAAAAAACAAAAGTAGGCATAAATATTTCAATAAATAATACGATCAATAACAAGATTAATAATAAGAAATTAAATATCTTGTTTGCAAATTTTTGAGATTGATATTTTCCTAAAGCTAATTCAGATGAATAGCTAGGAACAAAAGCGGCATTAAATGTACCTTCTGAAAATAATCTTCTAAATGTATTTGGAATTCTAAAAGCTACAAAAAAAGCATCTGCAAATAAACTAGTGCCAAGAAAAATTGCAATTAGAATATCTCTTAAATAA
>MDSV01166327.1_pt1 | contig 15634 bp, 10 predicted proteins | sample 810851 | NCBI WGS metagenome assembly MDSV01 (sample SAMN05326640, study PRJNA326480) | marine metagenome | isolation source: seawater | place: Atlantic Ocean: North East | collected 2012
ATTTGCTGGCCTTAAATTCTCTGGTATCCCCCCCCATAATGCTAAGGGGTCTTCCATCTTTGAAACACCATACCAATAAGATGCTAAAACAATAGGGCCAAAAATAAAGCAACAAATTCTCACAAATAATCTAGAAATTTCCATTTTATTCAACCTCCTCTGCAATCATTGGCCTTACCGCCCCACATTCCGGACATAGTTGTGTTTCATCAATATACTCATATCTACATGCTGGGCAAACATTTGCTAAGACTAAATTTTTAGTGATTAATGACTCCCTTTGCTCTTTTGCACTTTCTAAAATTAATTTGTTTTCATTAACTTCGTTTACTGTCCATCTTCCTGAACCTCCCATTTTTAATAAAATATCAGGAGGTAGGCTCACCATTCCCATTTCATCAATCAATAATTCTCTAGATTCTGCTAATTCTTCAACTTCAAATCCTTGCCCATGTTGAGCAATAAATCTGCCATCACGTAATTCAAGTGCCCTATCACAAAAATCTGCAACTTCACTACTATGCGTAACAATCAAAAACGAAACATTTTTTTCTTTGTGTAAAGTTTTGAATAAAGATAAAACTTCTCTACTTGTAATTGGATCTAATGATCCTGTGGGCTCATCTGCAAGTATTAACTTTGGATTTGTGATTAATGCTCGGGCAATAGCAACTCTTTGTTGCTCTCCTCCTGAAAGCATTGCTGGTAGGCCTTTCATTCTACTTTCTAATCCTAATTCTATTAGTAATTTCTTCGCTTCTTCTTCTGCTTTTTTTGAACTAATTCCTTGATGTCTCAAAGGTTGTGCCACATTATCTATTGCTGATAAATGGGGTAATAAATTCCCTTCCTGAAAAATAAAGGAGACGGTTTTTTGTCTTAATTCTACTAATTCCTTTCCAGTTAATCGTGTCATATTTTTGTCTGCTAATGATACCGCCCCTGCGCTTGGTTTCATTAATCCACCAAGACATTTCAAAAGTGTCGACTTGCCACTTCCTGAGGGGCCTACTACTGCTACAGCTTCACCAGGAAGTACTTTCAGATGTAAACCTCTTAAGGCCACCACATTTCCTTCTTCAGATTTAGATTCATAGACATGATATAAACTATCTGCCAATAAGATTGTTTCATAATCGTTAACTTCTTGCGACATACTTATTCCCCCTTTAAAACTGTAGAAAGATCAGAATTCAAAGCCTTCCTTGTTGTACTCAATAACGCTATAACCACAGCAATAAATACACTTAATGAAACGATAGATAGTTCAAACCATGGCCAAACTAAATTTCTATCAATTATTGTCTCACTACCACCAAAAATTCCAAAAATAAAGCCAAAGACTGAAAATAATCCATTAAATGAAAGTGCTAAAGCCATTCCTAATAAAACACCTAAAAACATAGATACAATGACAATAGACAATATTTCAAACAATACTAATCTAATAATTTGATTTGGGCTTGCTCCAATTGCTTGTAACACTGCTAATTCTTTCTTACGTTGATTTAAGACCAATGATAGGAAGACGAAGGCTGATGCAATTGCTGCAATACTTGCAACTACAAATTGTAAACTTAGTAATCCCTGAGTTCCAAAAATTAAACCTCCTGAACGCTCAACTTCTCCATGTTTTGATGACCAATCCATTGCACTAGAAACCCTAGAGTCTGCTTCTAAATTAGCTCTAAATGCTTCTAAATTATCTCCTTCTACAGATTCTACTTTTATTATCCAAGTGTTTGTGGTAAAATTATTAGCTCTTTCATCACCAATAAATGCACGCCAAGAAGATTCTCCAATAATCAATGAGTCAAACATAGTTGTGGTTGGAACCCCTGGGATAAATTCATGAATTCCGATGTATTCCAAGGTTTGATTATATTCTTGAGTATTTATTTCAAAGTTAATATTATCCGCAAATAACATGTTTGCTAATGATGAAGGCAAATTTTCTAATGTAGGAGATAGCATAAATAAATCACAAGAACTTGAATTTGTAACATTACCATCAGGACAAGTAGCATTAGTTAAATCTGAAAAGGACAGCATGAATAAACCAAAACTATTTTCTAAAGTAGCATTAGTAAAATTAGAGTTATAAATAATATTTGGACCAGCACTATTAGCAATAATTGTATTAGATAAATTTGTATTGCTGAAATCAACATCACTCATATTTGTATCAAAAAATAATGAGCCTGTTAATGTTGAGCCTGATAAATTTGCCCCACTTAAATTCGTACCTGTAAAGTCTACAAATGTTAAGTCCCTATTACTTAAATCAGAGTTTTGTAAATTTAAATCAGATAAATCTATCATCATTGAATCCCTGTATGAATTTAATAAAAATTCTAATTGGGCCATTTCAAACCCTGGTTCAGAATTATTTTCTGATTCATCATCTGGTGCTGAGATTTCAACAGATAAATCTGTCCAAGTAAATTTTAAATTTACAGATCTGGAATCATCTGAAGAAAGTAATTCATCTCCTCTATCGTCTCCTCCTTTTCTTCCGGAGCCCCAAATATCTAGAATATATGCTGCTGATTCACCAGCTGAAAAGGTTAAACCTTCGTAAGATTCTAAAGCGGTATCAATATTTTTACCAGGAATTGATTGTTCAGTCCAATCAAGGACATCTCTTGTTCCGTTAAGTAAAACCCACGTTTGGAAAGAGTCCCCATCTTCAGTCTCTAAAGCTATAGATGTTATTGTTGTTGCACTAATTAGTAATTCTTCACCATATACATCATTAATTATAGATTGTACTTCTGAAAAATTCGTTGGTTGTTCTGTAGTAATTTGTAAATCTGATCCCACTGTGGAAGAGGCTGTATATTCATCTACTAATGTACCCGTATACCCTTGTACTGCAGCCAAAGTTACTATTGAAAGGGTAAGCAACATAATTACTGATAACCTATTAATTGATTCTGTCGATCCTGAACCTTTCAACCCCCTTTTAACATCTCTTAATAGTGGGGTCTTTCCTAAAAATAATTGCATTATTCGTGGACCTTTAGCACCAATCCGTCCTAATAATAATGCACCACCAATCCATAATAAAAAGGGCCCAAATAATCCAAGTAGTCCTTCGATAAACCAATTTGAATTTAGTCCGTTTTCTGAACCATTCATTTCAAGCCATGTATCAGTTGCAGCAATTGCTCCAATGAAAAACATCAACCAATGTAACCATCTTTTAGGTTTACTTACTTCTCTGACATTTCTAACTCCTTCTTCAATTTCTAATTCAATAAATTCTTTTGAACGGCTGCGCCCAAATAATAATGCCAAACCTAAAGTTGCCGCAGCGGTTAAAATAGTTGAGCTGAGTCCCAATACTGGATTTACTTCCACATCATCTAAACTTTCAAATGCCATAAATCCTACACTAGAGAGAACCAATGGAACTACAGCAATCGCTAAGACATATCCGGCAATCCAAGCAAAGGTAGACATTACGGCTAATTCTAATAAAACCATACTTTGTAAACCACTTGAAGTTGCTCCGATGACTCTATGAATTGCAATTTCCTTACGTCTTTGCTCTAAAGATAATACTAAGCCATAAATTAAAACAGAAAGTGATAAAATTACAATTGGAATCATAATAATATAATCAAAGGCTTGTACTAATCCAAGGAAAATTTCTAAAAATGTAATTGTACCTCCAATAATATCAAAATAAAATAATTCTATATTTTCTGAAGTATAATTTTGGCCTTCGATTTGAACTCCTAAATCTTCAACCCACTCAGAAGCTGCATCCGTAGAAGATGTTGGAAGTAATGCTCTATCAATTGTAACTCCCAAATACATATGATCATTATCAATTAATTTTTGTTGATCGGCTTCATCTAATGCCGTCCAAGTTGTAAAAATAGGATTTGGAGCGAGAGTTGGATTTCCAAATGCCCACGGTTCATAAATTCCTAAAATTGTTAAATCTGTTAAAGTCATATTCATTCTACAATAAGCATAACCATTGTTTGCAACATCTATAGTGCCTTCACAATCCCAATCAGAGGAATCTTCAAAACCGCCTCCTGCTTTTCTGTCAACAACATATGCAAATGTAAGTTCATCTAATTCATCTCCAACACTTGCTTGTGCTTCTGAAGCAATATTAGAAGGTAGGAAGACCCCATTTTTTTGTGTAACTTCCTCGGCTGTTGACCAATTACCTAACCCAAAAATAATCTGTTCACCTAATCTGCTTGCAAGTTCTCCATCGAATGCGTCTGGCCCTAATAGACGAATTCCCCTCATAGAAGAGATTGGGGGGCCGGCATTTTCTAATTCAGGGTAATCAAAAGACATATTTCCCCACAATTCATTTGATGATGAAGATATTGAGCGCATTTCAAGTGGTTGGGCTACTACAAAATCTTCATTGAAAAATCCATTCCCATGAATTCCCTGCCTACCTAATATTACAGTACAATCGGTAATTTCAACTCTTAATGTAAGTTCATCACAAGTTTCCATTAGAGTTGTAGTATTATTCGTCCAGCCATCGGAATCATAATTTGGGGCTTTTTTAAATTCAATCTTTGCATCAAATGGTTCGGTTTCTAAAGATTCGGCTAAGAATAATTGTGAAAGTCCTACTCCATATGCCAACACGGTCGTAATAACTAAACTTGCTAAAAATACACCTGCTATTACAGCCAAGCCACGTTCTCTACCTCTCCAAGCACCCAATGTAGCTAATCTAAAATTACTAGGAAGGTCTCTGATTTTACGATTCATTCTAACTATAAATTTGTCCTCGCTCATTCTTCTTCATCCTCCTCTAATCCCCAAGCCTCTCTAATATCGCTTGAAGCTGTTAAACCATCTTTCAATAACAACATCCGGTCAGCTTTACTTGCTAATTCAGGATCATGTGTTACCATGAGTATAGAAATTGGATCAGAGTCTGTATGGCATAATTCTTTGAAAATTTTCAATACATCCTTACCTGTAGAAATATCAAGATTTCCTGTAGGTTCATCTGCCAAAAGTAGGGGCCTATCACCAGCTATAGCCCTAGCAATCGCGACTCTTTGTTGTTGGCCTCCGGATAATTGTTCTGGTAAATGGGTCATTCGATCTTCAAGCCCTACTCGAATTAATGCCGCCTTTGCTTTATTTTCTGATTCTAAACTAGACATCCCAGAGATTTCAAGGGCCATTGCTACATTATCCAAAGCAGTAAGATGGTCTAAAAGATGGAAGTCCTGAAAGATCCATCCTACTTTGTGTCTCCTTACATCAACTACTGATGATGGTCCTTTTAATCCATAATTTCTTTCTTCTAATTTGATATTACCTTTTTCGGCGGCTAATAACCCACCAATAATGTTCAGAAGTGTTGATTTCCCACACCCTGAAGGGCCCATTAAAGCTACTAATTCTCCTTTTTTCATTTTAAGGTCAATGCCCTTCAAAACTTCAATCCGGTTTGAGCCTGAGCCAAAACCTCGATGAAGCCCTTTAATCTCTAACATTAGCAGTAGCCAATTAATTTGGCTTTTTATATCTTGTATATAATTAACATACAATTGGGATACATGCAAGGATTTTACATTAAAGATTCGTAAGCACAGGCTGGGATTTGAACCCAGGTAAGAGGATTTGCAATCCCCGACATAGCCGCTCTGACACCCGTGCGTTGTTCATACCGATTCTACAATGTTATTTCAATTCGTTTACATTCTAAACTATCAGCACCTTGAAGGGCTTCATTGGTACACAACTGGTTTAAAGGGAATGTTGTATGCCGTCTTTCAATAAAAATATCAAAGATGTAGGTGTTGGTTTTGCTTCTTTTTTTGCTGCTCCTCCGCCTGATGTAATTCGATTCACAGTGGGGCAACCAGATTTTGTCACTCCTGAAAAAATTAGGAATAGAGCTATTCAATCATTAGAAAATGGTGAAACGTTCTATACAAGGCAGCCTGGTTCTGAAGATCTTTGTGAAGCTGTTGCAAATTATCTGAAAAGGAAGTTTAATATTAATTCCTCTATGGAAAGAGTTTTGATTGCCCCTGGATGTAAACAAACCATCCTTTATGCATTAATGGGGTTGGGAAATCCGGGGGATGAAGTAATGTTGCTTTCTCCTTCTTGGGCTACTTATGATGCTCAAATAAAATTACTTGGGATGACTCCTTTACATGTTCCCGTTAAAAGAGAGGATTATCATCCAGATTTCGAAGCAATGGAAAAAGCAGTTTCGGAAAAAACTACAATGATATTAATTAATTCGCCAAATAATCCAACTGGTGCTGTTTATACTCCTGAAGAAATGATGAAAATAATTGATTTTGCAAAACGTAATGATTTGTGGATTTTGTCAGATGAAATTTATGCAACAATGACATGGGTAGATTGGCCGCATGTCTCTCCTTCTACGTTACCTGGGGGATTTGAACGTACGATAGTAATTGGAGGTTGGTCGAAATCATGGGCAATGACAGGGTGGAGACTTGGATTTTTAACTGGACCAAAAAATGCAATGGAAGCTTTATTCAAATGTCATGCAAATGCTGCAACTCACGTCCCTACTTTTTTGATGCCTGCGGCTGAATTAGCGCTTTCCTGTGAAGCCGAAGTTGATGAGATGACTGAAGCATTTAAACAAAGGCGGGAAGTAGTAATTGAGAGTCTAAAGGGAATTAAGGGAATTAATGTCCCAAATCCAGAAGGGGCTTTTTATGTACTAATGGATGTTTCAGAAACTGGGATGGACGACATGACTTTTGCAAAAAGAGCGCTTGAAGAAGCAAGAGTTCATTTGATTCCGGGATCACTAATGGAAAAGGGAGATGGTTTGATTAGAATTTCTTATGCAACAAGTATAGATAAAATTGTAGAAGGATGTAGCAGATTGAAGAAATGGTTAAACAGCATTTAATTTATTCCACTTTATACAAAATACCTTTAGAATAATCTGAAAAATAAAGGTCTCCATCTGGATGAAACCTTAAAGAAAGTGGTGTACCAAGGTTTTCAATAATCACAGTTATTTCTACCCCCCAGCCTTGTGGATGGGTTGAATCATTAACTAAATCAATTCTTATAACCTCTTTACCAACTGGAATAACGGTGTTCCATGATCCAAATACTGTAGCATACAGTGTATTTTTTCCCCCTGGAAGTGTAGAATTTTCGGGCCTTAAATCAATCCCATTTACCGATGAATGGGGTGTATAGTTTCCAATTGAGGGAATACTCCCGATGGGAATAGGATTATCTGATGAAGTATTAGGCCAGCCATAAAATCCTCCTTTTTCAAGTAAATTTATTTCCTCCGGTGGGAAAATATCTCCACCCCAATCATGTCCATTATCAGTAAAAATATAACCAATGTCTGGTACCCAAACCCCATCAAAAGAATTTCTAACTCCTGTGGCAATAATACTATAATTTCCAGTTTCTGGATCTATTTCAATTAAAGTAGCACTACGATTATCAATTTCATCACAGAGATTACATGTTGAACCGGAATGCCAAATCAGGTTGTTTTCGGGGGTCTTAATTATTCCATTCTGCTGATGTATCCCTCTCTCTATCCCTCCAATTACTATTTCTGGTTTATCTAATTCCCATTTATCTGGCGAATCTCCTCCTGAGATATTCCAAGATTCAAGTTTACCTGTTTGGCTAACAAATAATTTAGACATTGTTTTCTCAGAATTCTCCCATAAGACTACTCCATGTGGATTAATTAAATCTGTAATGATCGTTTTAGGTTCAGTAAATTCTCCTTCAACTAATTGTAATGCTAATATTGAATCCATATGTGTATCACATACTAATAACCATTCTGAAGAAATCCAATCTAAACAGGTAGGTTGTCCTAAACCATCTGCAACCTCTGTGATTTGGATTTCTTCATCTACAATAGTAGGCTTTGAATCGAATAAGCCAAAATAAATAGCTACCCTAGAAGCGCTTAAAATAAAAATCAAAACTAAAATAATCGCTGAAATTTTAATTGACTTACTGAAATTCATAGAAATTACCTAATTCAAATTAACTAAATGGATTAAAATAAGAAGTTACAGATTCTGAAATTCGTAAAAGTTGGTTATACTTTGAAGTTCGATCGCTTCTAGCTGGTGCCCCCGTCTTAATTTGTCCTGCTCCGCTTCCGGTGGCCAAATCGGCAATGATTGCATCTGATGTTTCTCCTGAACGATGTGAGATTATTGATTTAAAGTCTGCGTTCCATGCTAATTTTAAAGTTTCAAATGTTTCAGTAACTGTTCCTACTTGGTTTAATTTAATTAATATAGAATTTGAGGATTTCAAATTAATCCCCTTCTCTAATCTTTTTGTTTGGGTGACGTACAAATCATCACCTACAATTTGGCATTGTTCGCCACAATTTTTAGTTAACAAGTTCCATGACTCCCAATCATCTTCATCAAAAGGATCTTCTATGCTTAATAAGGGGTATTTTTCGATCCATCCCTCATATATCTCAACTAATTCTTCACCGGTGCTCTTCTTTTTATCAAATTTATATCCATCTTTTGAATAAAATTCTGTTGCTGCAACGTCCAATGCAATTCCTATTTCTTCTGTGCTATAACCTGCCCCTTCGATGGCACGCACCATATATTCTAAACCATGTTCATTTGTAGGTAAATTCGGAGCAAAGCCACCCTCATCCCCAATTCCTGTGATTAGCCCATCTCTTTTTAATTCTAATTTTAAAGAATGGTAGCATTCTGTTCCGGCCCTAAGAGCATCTGAAAAACTAGAAAACCCATGAGGGACTACCATAAATTCTTGAATGTCTACATCGCTTGAAGCGTGAGCCCCTCCATTAAGGATATTCATCATTGGAATTGGAATGCTTGGCGTTGTCCCCATTAAATTACTGATATGTCTCCAATTAGGATTTTTATTTAATTTTGCAGATGCTTTTAAACAGGCCATACTAACCCCTAACATTGCGTTTGCACCTAAATTTGATTTGTTTTCGGTTCCATCTAACTCTAACAAAATTTCATCAATCTCTCTTTGTGAATTTGGAGAATTTAAATCAAAACCAACTAATTCTTTACTAATCAGATCATTAATATTAGCAACGGCTAGACTAACGCCTTTACCTCCCCAATTTTCACCCCCGTCCCTTAATTCAATCGCTTCATACGCACCTGTTGATGCACCACTTGGAACCGCTGCTCTAGAAATAAAGTTGTCATTTACAAAACAATCTACCTCAACCGTAGGATTGCCTCTGCTATCAAGAATTGTTCTTGCAAATAATTTGGTTATTTCCATTAATTTCAACCCGTTCTTGTTCGATACCGTCTATAGTTTATTCATTTCATTACTCTAATTCAGGATTATTAATTTCGGTTGAAAAATATTTGTAAAAGAAATATACTGATTGTGCTGTTAAAATATGCCATAATGCATGATATTGTAAAAGTGAATCCGGATTACAATATTCTACTGTTTTATCAATTCTCCATACAATATTTCCTAAAATATATGTTAATATTCCACTCCATAAATATGGAGAAGGATTTCTAATAATTTCATTTCCTGGATTACGATACAATGCATAGGCTATTACAATAAATAAAATTGTTAAAATTAATAATAACATATGAGGAGGGTTTACTGTCAAAGTAAATAAAGCGATTAAGGGTAAAGACGTCATAATTATTAAATTATTTTTTGAAATATTTTTGGCTTCTAATATAATCCAAGAGCCGATATATAATGCCCAAAGATAGTCTCGAGATATATGTTTTAATTTCAAATTCTTTTTCCCAATTAGGCTATCAGTTCCAGAATAATCTGAAATTAAAACTAAATCTGTTAAAGAACCAATAGCATCAAAAAATGCAGTGAAAACAAAAATGGATGAAAATAAAATCAATAATCTCTTTTCAAACCAATTATAGCTTCTTGATAAATTGTAGAAAACTGGAAATGAGATAAAAAATAACATTCCCGACCAGTCTAAAATCCCACCTAATGCAGTATTTGACCCATGCATTGCAAAACTACCAAGACCAATGTAAATTGATCCATAGGCATATAATACGGGTGCAATATTTTTTGTTACCATTGGATTTTTTCCCTTAATTGGGAAATCATCAAAAATATACAAAATATAAAGCCCTACAAAAATATATGCAAAATTAGAAAGTGCATTCATTGGTTCTTTTAAGAGACCCTGTCGTTTTCCTTCACAAAAGCCATCTATTTCTTCATAAATTATATCTTTCCAAATAAACATCCCTAATACAAAATAACATAAGAAAAAGAGAGATATGCAAATTAATGCAATTTTAAATTCTTTCTTTGATGAAAAATCAATCAATATAATCCCTCTGTATTATTTCCATTTCACAGAGCATCCAATTGACATTGTTCGCTGTATTTGGGGTGCTTTATTTGAAATTAATGCCTCAATAGCATCAGATAATTCGCTACTAGTGGCACCCATTGGGTTTTTTGGTGAATCGTCCATTCTTCCACGATATACGACAATTTTATTTTTATCAATTAAATAAAATTCTGGGGTTCTTTCGGCGCCCCATTCTTTAGCTACTTGTTGTGTTTCATCGTGTAAATAAGGATAAGGCATGCCTCTTGAAGCTCGTTTTTGCATTGACTCAAATGAATCGTCCGGATAATTAATAGAATCATTAGAATTAATTCCTAAAAATCCCAATTCATTTGTATTTGCGAAATTTGCAATTTTATTTATTCTATCAATAGAACCAATGACATAAGGACAATGGTTGCATTCAAAGACTATTATTGCACCATTTGAGCCCATAATATCATCTAATGAAACCTCTGCATCGTATTTATCGTTCGCATTTTTTAATCTAAATCCAACTACTTTATCCCCTGGCTCAAATCCACCCATGTACCCTCCAAAAAAAAGGAGGAGATATCTTTTATGTTCTTATGACTAATTTAAAGTGTCGAAATTTGCATTTCACAATGGCCTAATCTTTTCCTAGCCACATCATTATCTGAATCTATATCTAAAACCGCTCTCCATAATGGTGCTGCCTTTTTCCATCTTCCTGCAGAATGGTGAATTGATGCCAAATGAAGTCTTGCATCAATATGTTCTGGTTCAATTTTAATTGTTGTTTCAAAATCCTGAATTGCCGCATCTTCTTCACCCCATTCAAGATATAATAGGCCCCTATTGTGCCATGCTGAACTAAAATTGGAATCTAATCTAATTGCTTTATTCAATGGCGCCTCTGCCTGATCGGGATTACCTAATGAGATATTGCAGGCGGCTAATTGAGTTAAGGCATGGGGATGATTGCCATTAATATCCAACACATCTTCCCACAAATCCTTTGCTTGTGACCAATTTGCAATTAACATTAAAGTATCTGCCATTCTACATTTAGCTAAAGTTAAATTCGGAGAGTGTTCTAATAATACTCTACAATCATCCATTGCACTATCAAACAATCCCAAAGAGATACTCACAGCAATTCTGTTTAATCTTGCTCTCACATGTAATGGGTCATGAATTTCTAACACATCATCATAATGATTTCTAGCCGCTAAGAAATTACCGCCCATAGATGCTAAATTTCCTCTTAAATATGAGATTAATGCTGTATTCTCTAAAGTAACTGATGCTGCTTCAATTAATCTGTTTGCTTCTACTAAATCTCCATTGTCTAATGCTAATAATGCGGCCTCTGCGCTTACAATAGGTTCGCCATCTAATAATCTTGAAGACCTATCTAATGCTTCTTTTGCGAGATCATAATTTTTCAACGAACGTTCACAACGTGCTATTCCAAGCCAGGCGACTCCAGACTCCCTATCTAATTCAATTGCATTTTCGAAAGATTTCTTAGCAATAGTGATATAAGATTCGTCATTTTCACCAGTACCATCTCTTTCTTTATCTGCAATCATTAATTCAATTCTAGCACGAGCCAAATGAATCTTCGATGTTTGTTCAATTGCTGAATCAAGCAACTTTTGAGCGTCTTCTAAATTACCACTCTGCCGTAGTAAATCAGAAATATGTGCTCTTAGTTCATCATTTGAAGGGTTTTTTTCTAACTCAGATTGTAGAGTTTCACTAGCACTAATTTCTCCTTCCTCTAAAGCAATTAAGTTTGCTTTAAGAAGAATTAATTCGGTGCCTCCTGAATTTAATGCAACTGCATGTCTAGCGGCCCTTAACGCCTCTTCGTGGCGTAGTGTATTACTTGCTAATAATCTAGCTTTAAGTCCCCAAGCTTCTCCAAATTGCCTGTTATACCTTATTGCCTCTTCAACAGAAAGTAATGCGTTTTCAAATTCATTAATTTCCATATGCATTTCAGCTTTTAACAACCAATCTTCGGAACGTTCTGGTTCCTCTAAAAGTATTTTTTCTAATCTTTCAATTACTTCATATGGAGAGCCTGCTCTACTTCTTAAACCTGAAAGTAAACTCTGATCGGCTGGAGTATCTTTACCCATTGCCTCCAAACGCAAAACATCTCTTTCGGCCCTCTCTTCGTTTACTCCACTTTGAATTACAAGTGATGCATGAGATCTTAAAAGCTCAGAATTGTCTGGGTCGTGTTGTATCATCTTTTCAATCCAATCGAGTTGTAATTCAAGATTGCCATCTTGCTTAGCAAGATATGTTAATGAACGAAGGCTTGCTGTATGACCTGGACTTTTTTCTATTGCTTCCTGATAGCAAAATTTTGACCATCCTAGGTGTCCACATCGATAAAGTAGCTCTCCGAATTTTGCATATTCTAATGTGTTTAATCCCAAGGACTTGGCATCAATTTCCATGATTTTCAGTAACGAAAATAATCTATCTGTTAAATTTAAAGCACCAGGTTGAATTGGATTAGGTTCATTGCAAATATCTCCATCTAAATCAACACTCTTTAGCAACATTCTCATTGCTGAATTTAATTCTTTAGCAGTAGACATCACAGTATTAGAATCGCTTAAACCCGCACTCATTTGAGTTTCGATTTTTTTCAATACTTTGTGGATAGCAATTGCCCCTTGATTCTCTGGATTACTTTGCAATAATGCTTCAGAGGATAAATTCATCATTTCAATAGATGTTTCCATTCTTGAAAGTCCAGAACGCAATTCTACCCTGTCTGCTGCTAAGTCTATTTGTAATAATCTAATACGGGCTTCATTACGTAACATCCACCAAATTACGGTGCCTGATAAAGCCCCCAAAAGCAAAGTTATGGTCAACAAAAGATAATCCATCGGAACACAGCGGAATTATTACGGTTTTATGGTCTGCGGATAAAAAGTAGGGTTTGACACCGATTTGCTGACCAAATTATATTTGCGATATTATTCTTTTTTAGAATTTGATTCGTCCATATATACACTATCTTGTATATTGTGTCCAATCCTATCGACATGTATTTTCACTTGTGAATCTTCTTTTTCCAAATGGTCTTTACGGATCCTCCCTGCTTCAGAATATAGGCCTGCTTTCTGATATGCAGCGGCGGCTTTTTCCCAATCTCTTGCTAATTCCAAATTTCTAGCCTCGGTTTCCCACTGAATTGCTGTCCCTACTGGTTGATTAAACCGTGAAGGCGTGGATGTAGAATTAGACTGAGGAGTTTGATGGTGAACGTGAGTATGATGAATTACTTGTGGAGGGGGTTTTTGGGGAGTATTCACCAACAAAGTTACTTTCTTCTTCGCCTCACTTCCTGAATTTAAAATAAATAAAAATATTACGAAAAAGCCACAACAAGCCCATGTAGCCTCATGAAAACCAGTTATAAATTGAAGGAACCCCATTGCTGCAGTAACTATAACTCCTGTCCAACCTATAGCTAACCTAGTTGTTCCATTTGCCAAAAAAAAACGCCTCCAAATAAGTGCCCTTAAGAGATGTGAATATGCATCCACAATTTAATGTGTCGAAATAGTACTATGGAATATAAGAGAGATTAAGAAAAACCACAAATAAATGTAAATTTGACAGTGAATTCTAATTAGGGATTAGCATTGAGATTAATTATCGTAGAGTGGAGTATTGATAAATGTCTGAAACTGAAAATTCAAAGCCATGGTGGCAAAAACGTTTAGACAAATTTGAATCTGAAGGATTCCATACAGAAAAAATCAGAATCAAAATCAATATTTATGAAGAGCAAGCTACAACAATTTTAGAACAATATGAAAATTTAGTATCACTTTCTTTAAATTTAAAGGAAAAAATTGAAAAATTGCCTGACTATTTAGAATTAGAGAAAGAAGCATTATTGGTGCAAATAAAAAATGCTGAAGACATAAATAAAAATGAAGATGAGTTTAAAACATTAATTTCGGTTTATTTCCCATGGAAACTTGCTGCAAATCAAAATAAAATCCTTTGGGAAATTGCTGGGAAAAAGTCTCACTTAAATGAGGCTGTGAAACGATTAAATCTTTTAGATAAAAGCATGGCATCTAAAATTTCTAATTTGTTGCCATTATTTGAAACACCGGAAAAAAATTCTCAATTACTGAAGCAAATCGATGATTTAGAAAATAAACAAAGTGAAAGAATTGCTACGTTAGATAACATGGCTACTTTTTTATTGAACAGAGGTTTTAAAATCGAAAATTACGATAATATGGGATTAGAGGAACGTTTTGATTCAATTAAAGAATTACAAATTTTAGATGAAAAGCATGTTGAATTAGAAAGGAGAATTGATCTTACAATTGGAAGATTTGATGTAAATTTAGCTGCCGATTATAATAAACAACGACTCTTATTAACAACTACAGGTTCTGAAATTGAGTTTGATGCATTGATTGAAAGAATTAAAGATTCAGAAAAAAAATATTTATCAAGATTAGAAAAGATTAATGCACAATTTTCTCTTTGGAGTTCTGAAGGTTTTACATTAAATATTCAAACACCCATTTTAGCTGATGAATTATTGGAAAGAGAAACTCAATTAGCTAAATTTTCTGAAGATATTGAAGAATATAAATCAATTTGGGGACGATTAATAAAACAATATTCTATTTGGCCAGAAGAAGAAGCTGTATCGAATATTAATTTTGGAAATGTTGCCGAAAAAACTCAAATAGAAAATATTGTAAAAGAATTAGAAAAGAGGAGTGATTTGGTTAAACATGAAGTCACAGCGAGAATTACAAGATGGAAAAATAAAGGGTTTGAATTAGAAGATTTAGAACGCTCTTGCATAGATAATCCGGTATTAGCCAATGAAAAACTAAACGAAATTGATCTGATATTTGAAAGAATAACTAATGCGAAATTACTCTTGGAATCTCTTGATACTAGTTTTAATTCAAATAAATCATTGGAAAAAGAAAAATGGATTGAGGTCCTTAGTAAAACAATACCAAATAAAGAAAAATTAAACGAAATAGAAAATTGGATTTTCTTGGTGGAAAAAAGAAACATTAGACATAGAAAAATGCTTGAAAACGAATTATTAAAGTTTGGAAATGAACAACGAGTTAATACTAATAATTTGAATTTGGCAGAATTTGAAAAATTAATAACAAAAAAAGAGGATTCGTTTTCCCAAATAAATTTAGTGCGCAATTCTACTTTGAAGGAACGATTAATGGTAGAAATTGATTTATGGGTTGAAAAATTAAATAAACA
>MDSV01090184.1_pt1 | contig 15633 bp, 11 predicted proteins | sample 810851 | NCBI WGS metagenome assembly MDSV01 (sample SAMN05326640, study PRJNA326480) | marine metagenome | isolation source: seawater | place: Atlantic Ocean: North East | collected 2012
TTCAATGCCCGATAGGTTTATTAGGTTGTCTTGGTCCTGTTCGATAATAACTGTATCTAAACCATCTCCACCTAGAAAAATATCATTCAACGCCAATTTTTCGCCGATCATTTTGAACTGGTCGTCACCTTGATCGCCATTAATACTATTTTGACTGTGCGTTGAGATCACATATGTAATCTTGTCATCACCAGGTCCTAGGTGCACCGTGTTTAGTGCATTTGCATCCGCTTTATCAACAAAATAAAAGTTGTCAGAAGCGTATCCTAGCTCTACTTCGGTACCTAAAATAGATCCAATCACTCCACTTTTCGAGAAACCATCATAATCCAAAGAAGCGCTTGAAATTTTTCCATCTAAATTTTTTGAAGAAAATGATGACATGTCGCTTATACTAGAACCGATTGTCAAATCTCCTTGTCCAATAATTTCTGTTGTTGATATTCCACTTGCTAATATAGAACTAATTGACGAAGGACCCTGTAGTTCGATATCAAGGCGTTCATAGCCGATGGGGGCTTGAAAACTCACATCTTCAGCTCCTATCAGTTTAAGTTCCAGTACATCGGTACTACCACCCAGATCATTTCCTGTTAAAATTATATTGTTCGCCCCTGAGCCGGAAAATCCAAATATGGTTGAGGCATTTTGTAGACCATTAACAGTAACTTTACCGAGCGAGCCCTCTGACAGGATATATTGTAAGTCCGAGACATTACTTAAATCTAGTGAATAATCACCCAAACTTTTCAAAGTGAAGGTCTCAATATTCGAAATTTTTGGACTACTCCTAACACTATTTTGCAGATTTAAAGAAAGTATATCCTCACCTTCGCCCCCATTTATAATTGTTTTACTTGTTAAGAAACCTGAACTGACAATAAATGTATCTGAGTTTGTTGTACCAGAAACTGGGATTTGTTGATTTGGCATTTCGATAGAATCTATAGGCAAAGATCCAGAGCCGTTAGATATCTCACTGTCCACACAAATTAAATCGGAACCAGTGGTGCCGTTCGTGCATGGTGTAGTTGTACCCGAGTCATTGCATCCCGCAAGCGACATAGATAGAGTTATAGCCGTAGTAGTACCAAATAATTTAAAATTGGGTGAATTTAAACAGTTTAATTTTATATTGGACTCAAATGGCGGTAACTTAGAGCGTTTATTTTCGTGAATTTTATAGTTTTTAGAGGTCTTCATCGGGGTTCCATTGTCTAAAGTTGCTCATTGCGAAACACATTTTTAGTTATAAAATAGCAATTTTTGTTCCAAGAGGATTTAGATATCTTGCAAAATTTAAATTTATCAAAAATAATTTTCAGTTTTATTTTATGATTGCACGTAAATTGCAATGAGAGGAGAAAAAAATTATTAAATCAAGCATATTGGTCCGTAATGAACCCAAATGAATTGTTAAAGAAGGAATTGTCGTGACAAATCGCAAATCTCGTCGACATATATCTTTAAAAAAGCGCCAAAACATGGCCAAGATTCAAAATTTGGGTCTTTTAAGTATGGCGGGGCTCGGTACTTCGGCATGTAATACCGCTACTGACGATCAATGCTATGCTGGTTTAGGAATCATTGCAGGTGCATTCTGTGCCAGCCAAAATGACATCGTTACGAATACTCAAGTAACTTTAAGTAATGTTAGTTCATCAGAAGTTTACGATCTAACTACTGGATTTGATGCGGATGGTCAGATTAGATCTGATACCATTGAGTTTAGCAATTCAGCTGATGTAGTAGGAACAAAATACACATTAACAGATGGGGATATTTTAAAGGACCCAGGAAAAGTGTCACTTCAGCTCATTAATGCTGGTTCAATAAATGGACAGAAAATTTTTGGTGCAGAGGAAATAGAGATTTTAACCCAGGGAACTACCGTTGTGCTTGCAACGGATTGGATAAATACAGCTAAAATTACCACAAAAAATTCTGACCAATCAGTCACATTAAATAATTTACAGTCAAGTCAACTCGATTCTGCAATAGCAGCAGATAACAGTTATTACCCGGGAACACACTACAAGATTGAGAATGTTAATGCTCCCGACCAAACTATTGGATATTTTTTCAATGAGGATGCCATACTTGGAACGTCAACTGAACTTTCTCTTTCCATTAAAGACTCCCAAGTTGGCCTTCAGGCCGGAGTTTTTGTTAATCCAGTGACCGATGACGCTGAAACAACGACTGAAGTAGACCCCTTTGCAGTTGCTGCAGATACGAATATCGAGAACTTAAACTTGACGATAGATGACTCTGCAGGATCAGGAAGCAAAATGACTGATATAGTTTTCAGTGGATTGCAAACTTTACGGCTGTTGGAAGGATTGAAAGATAATACCTTTGAAGTCACTAATCCTCTTGATGCTACATTGATTGAGGTTAAAGCCGATGAAGTACCTGCAGATCTCAAATTAAATGTGTCTGACTCACTATCCAAAAAGAGTATAATTCTTGGGTCTGGAGATGATACTCTTTCAGTTGGTGATGCTTTAGTAGCATTGCCAGAGACAGACAATATAAATACCGGTGCTGGTTTCGACAAACTGATCATTAATTTTGCTGATGCTAAAACAGTTGCTCCAACCTTAACATCTGTGGAGGTACTAGATTTACATTTTAATGGAGAATCCACTCTTGATTTGTCTAATACTGAAGGTATCACGGCCCTGAATTTTCTCGAGTCTGAGTCCGGTGTAAGTGTTACGGACATTCCGTTTGATATAAGCAATTTCAATGTTTCGGAGGCGCAAACAGGTACTTGGTCAATTTCTTTTGAAGATAATGCTGATTCTACGCCTAATTTGGTTTGGACCAATAACGGACCGACGGCAGTGGCGATAACTAGTCTCAGCTTCGATGAAGTTAAATCGCTTTCACTTACGACTAATGGGGCAAATCATGTAGCACTAGCTGCTTTGTCTTTAGACCCAGACGATACCGCTCTACTAAGTTTTACAAATACGGACGATGGAAATCTTACTATTTCAGAGGCTAGTCAGATGAGCACTTTTGATGCTCTGACATCTCTCTCTCTCACTTCTACAAAAGGCGGTAATATTACACTCGGTTCAGCGGCGAATGGTTTTGGTATTGATGACTGCCCCAAACTAATGAGTATTTCATTAAACGCGTCACAGACTGGCAGTATAGAACTTGGCGACGTTGGTGATACTGTCATGGTAGAAGACCTACAGACTTTTTCAATAACTTCCTCAGGAGCAAATATAAGCGTGGGTGACGTTAGCGCCTCAAAAGCGGGCACCCTGACACTGTCTATTTCGTCTAGTGGAATGGTTTCTTTCGGTGCACTGAATCTGGGTAATGCCGGTACTTCCTTGATAGCAAATGGTTCAGGTGTTCTTGGTAACATTGTATTTTCTGACGAAGCCTATGATAACATAGATTTTACGGATTTAGTAACTAGCACTAGCGTAAGTTTTTCAAATGCAAATGAATCCGTAACTTTTTTGGGTGGATCAGGAAACGATACTATCGTTTTTGGATTAGGAGCAGACACTATTACTGGAAATGGTGGAGATGATATCTTTGTTTTTGGAAATGGAGCGGGTGGAAACACTGTGTCTGAGGCGGATATTATTACTGATTTTCAATCAGGAGTAGACAAATTGAAGCTTGGATTAGCTGGTGATGGAACTGCTGACACGGGAAATTACGTAGAGGGGTCTTCAAGCGTGGCCAATTTTGACGAAGCTCTTTCTGCGGCTAATCAGGCTCTAGCAAATCTAAATAGCACATCATCCGCTACGGAACTTTATGCATTTGAATATGACAGCAGTGTTGGATATTTATTTGTCGATAGTGATTCTGACGGTGTTGCCGAAGATCTACTGATTTTGGCTGGTGTTGAAAACAGTACATTGTCCCCAAATGACATTATAGCATGATACTTATTAAGATAATCTTTGATAAACGATAAAGAGTGCATAAAGAAGTGGCTGGTGAATCAAATAAACTAGTAATGCGTTTCTTCCTATCCATAAAAAAGCCAAGACTGGTCTGCTAGTTCTTTCTTCTTTAAAGCTCAATGGAGATAGTTTGCCTATATTACTTGACTTGATGAAAATTTTTCCAGTCGCCAACCCAAAGACAAAAGCGGCGGACCACGGCATGAACGCATAAAAATCAACTGACCCAGTTTTTCCATTATATAGTCCAGTCCAAGCAAAAAACTTATTACTGAATATGGACTCGTTATACTCCAAGGAATAATAGTCAGAGGAAAAGTAAAATTCTGGCGCAATATATATTGCTAGACCTAAAAAAAATAGAAAAATGATGGGCAACCGATAAATTACTATTGCTAGTATCGAGCATGTTGCTAGCAAATGAAGTATCCCAAAAAAAATGAAGGCTGATCCAAATTGAATATATGTTGCAATTGATATGAGAACAGCCGCAGCTACCAACATAGAAAGCCTTTTAAGATATTGCGACCAATTAATACCCCTATTTGCCATTACCCAAAAACTAAAACCAGAGATAAATAAAAAACTAGAGCCAATACTTTGAGCGAATAGTTTCCAGGAGCCATTTATAACGGTAAACAGGTTGATATAACCAAAGTCACCTAAATCATAAACGAAATGGTAGAATATCATTGCCATGACTGCGCATGCTCGTGAAAAGTCAAGTAATCTTATTCGATTTGCAGCGCTCATTCAAAAATTCCAATTTAACTTCTCATAATTATAATAAACAAATACCTGGATTAAAAATATTTTAATTTCTGTTAAATATTTCAATCTTAAATTTTAATACACTATAATAAGCAAATATTTTGTTGGCTATGTATAATAAAGGCTTGTATTTCAGTCAATATTATTGATTTTTTTTTTCATATAGAGTCAAAAAACACCTTTTGAAGGGACAGCTTCCAAAGCATGGGTTGGGATAGGATTTTTCTAAAGTTTGCAGACGCATTACCTACACCAAGAGAAGTATCCGTTTTGTATCGTTTTCCCCATTCGCATCTTAAGAAATTTTGTATTTTATCATTCTCAAATGCCTGAGCACTCGATATCGAGGCCGATTTGTTTCTTTTGTTTTGACGCGTTCCAATGTCCAAACTTGGAAGACCAAAATAAGGAGCTTCACGGACACCGGCAGAGCTATTACCAACTAGCACCTTAGAGTTTCGAAGAAGTTCTGAGAAGTATAAAAATCGCATTGATGGTATTAATCTGAACCTCTTTCTTGGTAGACTAGCAATTACGTCAAATATATAGCTACTTCCCGGGTCATTGTTCGGTGCAATGGTCACAAAATTTCTCATACTTTTCGATAGCGAATTAAAGAATTTTTCTGCTTGGTCTCCAATATTAGAGAGTTCAGAGGTAACTGGGTGGAATATAGCAACACCATATTCTGTCCAGGGTATTTCATATCTTTCGCAAACTTTATTCAATGTAATACCAGTTGGCTTACTATGCGTGTCGAGTTCAGGTGACCCTAAAATAAATACTCTTTCCGGGGGTTCCCCCAGCCTTATAACACGGTTTTTAGCATTTTTTGAACTGACAAAATGGGCAGAACACAATTTTGTATTACAATGACGATAAACTTCGTCGATAGTTCCTGATATTTCTCCGCCTTCAATATGAACACTTCGAAAATAGTTTATTGAACAAACCAGCGACGCAGCAAGGGCTTCAACACGATCTCCATGGATTATCACTAAATCTGGATCTATTCGTTTAACGTACTCTGAAAAGCCGTTAATAGTATTCGACAAAACTTTATCTTGTGTATCGCCCTCATACTGATTATGAAACTCACATCTTTTAAATGCTTTATTTCTAGCCACTTCAATTGTAGTAAGTCCGTAGCGCTCAATTAGATGCATTCCGGTTACAAAAAAGTGAACATCATTGCCAGCTGCCAAGGCTTCTACTGCTAAGGGTTCCAGTTTTCCGTAATCAGCTCGTGTACCAGTAATAAAGACTAGTTTTTTCATATCAGGAAAGTACTATTTAAAATCTGACCAATCAATATATTCATTTCGTTCTTTTTTATTGATGAGTGTCTTTCCGAGTATTTTGTAGTAATCACTTGCTGCAATAGGGCCCGAACCAGGTCTTCGCACCCAAATATCCTTTTCTGTCAGTTTGGTCCCTACGGACAAGGTTTTATCTGCGACCACTGATGCACGAGCAAATTTATATACTTGATTTTCAGGATCTGTTCGCATTTTGGGATTGTTTCGAGCAATAAAAATTTCTCGGCTTTTATCGATTAAGAATTTCAATTCAACTGGATCCATGGAACAAGATATATCTGGACCCTCTCGATATCGTGTATCCGTGAAGTGCCTTTCAATTATACATGCACCTAATGCTACAGCCGCTAGAGCCATTTCAGGTCCAATACTATGATCAGAAAATCCAACCAAAGAACTTGGGAAGGCTTTCTTTAGGTCATTAATCCCTTTCAATGACACTATCTCAGGAGGTGAGGGGTAAAGATTCGTACACTCAAGTAGGGCGAACTCTACATATGAATCGCGCAGAATTTTAACTGATTTCTTAATTGACTCTATGGTTTGCATGCCCGTCGACAGAATTATTGGTTTACCTATCGCGGCTATGTGCTTAATTAGAGGGAGGTTATCACACTCTCCTGATCCTATTTTAAATGCTGGTATGCCAATTTCAGCTAGAAAGTCTGCCGCCTTTCTCGAAAAAGGAGTTGATAGATAGATCATTCCGAGACTCTCTGTAAAATTCTTTAATTTAATTTCTTCATCTTTGGACAAAGCACAGTTTTCAATAACTTCCCAAATGGAGATATCAGCGTTAGGAGGTAAAATAGATTTTGCTGCTTCAGTCATTTCGTCCTCTACGAAATGGGTTTGATGCTTTATAACACGGCAACCCGCAGAAAATGCTGCGTGGACCATACGTTTAGCCGTAGCGAGGTGACCACCGTGATTGATTCCAATCTCTGCAATTATCAGCGGAGGTAAATCATATGAAACTTCTAGATTTGCGATTTTCAATTTTTTTTCCTTTTTTTCGCAATTAGGACTTTTTTAAATTTCTTAAGATCTTCTGGAGAATCAATATCTAAGGATTGATTCTTTGGTATTTTATAAGCGCCTGTTAAAGAGGTAGTAAAACTGCGATTTTTTCTATACCACCCAGCTGTGAAAATGTAAAATGATCCGGTAGGCCGAAACAATTCTGGCAGGTACTGTCGATTGGCAAAGCAGAACTCGGGATTAGAAATATTTTCAAAAATTCCATCTTGAATCAAGCCATATTTTAAGGGGTTATTTGGTGTTTGTGTTACTGACATCATTAGATCAAATTTTTTTGAGGTTGAAAATTTTTTTAATGCTTTAATTAGGTCCTCTGTTTTGCGAAGTGGCGAAGTAGCTTGCATTAATACAATTATCTGATCATCTTTGATATTTGCTCCCTGACCTAGCTCTAGGAAGTCAAGTATTACGTCAGACATTGGAGTATTATCTCGGCATAAGATTTCGGCGCGTTTTATTGTGATTATGTTTTTTCCAAATTGCTTTAGCAAAACTTCTTTGATGTTAGTTGAAATAAAGACTTTGTGTGCTCCGGCTGCGATGGCGGCATCAATTGTATATTCGTAGAGAGGTTTTCCAAATATAGGTCGGATATTTTTATTTTTGATGCCTTTAGAGCCCGCTCTTATTGGTATTACTGATATCCATTTCATTTCAAAACCTATTGGTTGAAAGATAACTCAAAACCATAAAACATACATTTAAATATTTTTAAAATATTATCTTATTTTTTTTGTTGTATAACAATCCAATTAATGGTTGTTTAAAACTTTAAAAGAGGCATATCTGCAAGTTTCAATTTGATAACTGATATACGGCAAAATTTTGAGCACTAAGAAATCTAATAATTCGTTGTTAAGAATTTTACTACCTTTTTACAAGTTTTTGTGGATAGTTTTGATCCCGGTCGTATATTTATATTTTTTAAAAAAGTCTTTTAATGAACCAAATTATAGAAGAAACGTAGTAGAGCGCTTTGGATTCACCCCAGCATTTAAAAAAGAATCAATTTGGATCCATGCAGTTAGTCTTGGGGAGCTAAGAGCGGCTATACCGCTTATTCAATACTTTCTAGAAAAATCAGAGTATCTTATAATCACTACGATTACGCCGGCAGGACGGGATGAGGCCAAAAGACATTTTTCAGAAGAAATAAAAAATGATAATGTTTTGGTGATTTATTTACCGTTAGAATATGATTTGGTGTTTCACTGGTTCTTTAGCCGGTATCGACCTAAATTGGGATTAATTCTTGAATATGAGTTGTGGCCTGTGATGATCACCTCATGCGTTAAACATGACGTTCCCATTGTATTGGCACAAGCCCAATATGTAGAAAAGAGTTTTGTGAGAGACAAAAAGTTGGGTTTTAGACGCTCGCTACTTGATTGCTTTGATCTTATCTTGGCAAAATCTGATTTGCATGCGGAAAGGTTTAGAGCTCGAACCATAACACGTGTAGATGTAATGGGCGAACTGCGTTTTGAGCAAGAAATTAAAAGTGATCACATAGAGGAGGCAAACAATTTTTTGAAAGCAATGAAATTAACGGAGTGTGGTAGGGCGGCTTTTTGTTTTGGAAGTACTGGTCCTGGTGAGGACGAAGGCTTAATCCGAGTAATGCAAATGCTAATTGAGCGGTCAAAGTCTTTAGGAAAACCTAAACCGTTTTTCGTTTATGTACCGCGGCACAAGAAGGATTTTCAAAAGATAAGGAGTAAGATAAGTGCATCAGGTCTAATTTTTGTAGATCGTACTGAAATTCTGGATTCTAAACTCGTTTTAAATACCACTCCACAACTAGATATGAAAAACATTGATGGCCTTTTTGGAAACTCACTTGGAGAGATAAATTTTTATTTTCAAATAGCTGATTTTGTATTTATTGGCAATTCATTCAATGACTTGGGTGCTCACAACATAATAGAGCCATTGGCCCTAAGGAAGCCAGTAGTAGTTGGCCCAAGTGTCTGGGGCATTGAATATCCCGTGAAAGAGGCCTTGCAGAGTAACATTGTACATAAGGTTGAAACGTTTGAGGAACTTTCAGAGCTTTGGATAAGTTTTATTAAAAATCCTAAATTGAAAAGGTGTCAAAAAGACAGGATGGTACAATTTCATGAAGATCATGCGGGTGCTGTAAAACGTTGTATACTTAAACTCAATCAAAGCGGTTTTCTGTAGTAAGAATTTACTCTATTGTTTGTAATTGAAGGTACCTAATCAAAAATACGATGGAGTTGGACTAACGAAGTTACACGGATGGTTTGTTTTAGGGTGCATAAATGCTATCTCAGATGAGTGTAGATTTAAAAAGTCGCAATTCTGAAGATTTTTATCATTTGAGTAAAGTGGATCTCCATATATTGGGTGCCCGATGCTCTTCATGTGTAATCTAAGCTGATGACTACGTCCAGTTACTGGATAAAGTTCGACTAATGAGAAATTATTTTTTTCATATTTTAAAACTTTATAGTTTGTAATAGCTGCTCTTCCTTCCTCAAAACAAATTTTTTGTCGGGGCCTATTCGGCCAATCTACTTTAATTGGGAGATTAATTGTTCCAGTCTGATTATTTATGTGACCTGTCACCCTCGCTAAGTATTTTTTTTTTACTTTACGTGCTTCAAATTGTTTTCCAAGGCTAGTCTGAGCAGAGGCTGTGCGGGCAAATACTATGATGCCAGATGTGTCTAAATCGAGACGGTGAACAAGAAGAGTACCAAATATTTGTGCTTTAACTCTACTCAAAAGGCTATCTGAAAGATCCGGAGACCGGCCTGGAACCGTCAGCAATCCAGATGGTTTGTTTAATACAACAAGGCTTGAGTCAATGTGTATGATATCTAATGGTAAAACAGGAGGATTATATACAAAAGGTTTCATTTTCATATCCAATCTCTAAGAATAGATATTAGAGGGCTATCGGCAGCTGGCATTTTCAAATCTTTCATATCTTTAGGAAACATCCATTTAAGAAGTTGGTCTTCTTTTGGGAAAGGTATGCCCTCCCATTTACGACAAACAAAAAGTGGCATTAAAAGATGAAAATCTATGTAAGCGTGGCTTGCGAAAGTTAAAGGGGCTAGGCAGCTACTCCGAATATCTATTCCAATTTCCTCTTTTATTTCTCTGATCAGGGCCGACTCAGGGCTCTCATTATTTTCGACTTTTCCACCTGGGAATTCCCACAAGCCACCCATTTGTTTGTGCTTAGGTCGTTGCGATAATAGCACACGCCCGTCCAAATCCACTAATGCTACTGCTGATACGAGAACGATTTTCATGATCGATAATCGGCGTTTATTACCACATAATCTTGTGTCAAATCGCAGGTGTAGACAGAGGCTTCCCCCGAGCCAAGGCCGACATCAACTTTTAAAAAAATAGAGTCATTCTTCATATATTTTTTCACGGCAATCTCCGAGTAAGATTTGGAAACAGACCCTTGTTCAGCTATCAGGAAATCTCCAAAATAGATTGAAATTTTATTAGGCTTAATTTCTTCACCAGATTTTCCAACAGCCATGACAACTCGTCCCCAATTTGGATCTTCGCCGGCAAATGCTGTTTTTACCAGAGGAGAATTTGCTATCGATTTACCTATAATAAAAGCACTTTTCTTGCTTTTTGCGCCAGTAACTTTGACTTCTATAAATTTTGTTGCACCTTCTCCGTCCCGCACTACAAGATAAGCCAATTGCATCATAACCTCTTCCAATACTTCCCGGAATTTAACTGCTCTGGGATCGGTATAGCTCTTTATTGGTGCCATTTTAGCTGATCCAGTACCAATACATAATAGGCTATCAGAAGTTGACGTGTCGCTGTCAACTGTAATTGAATTAAACGAGCTTTTGTTACATTCTTTTATAATTTTCTGTAGTATCGATTTATCAATTGAGATATCTGAAAAAATAAAAACTAGCATTGTAGCCATATCTGGCTCTATCATGCCAGAGCCTTTAGCTATACCATTAATCTTTATGCTTTCATTCATATAGGTATATTGAGCAGATGCTCCTTTAGGATATGTGTCAGTTGTCATTATAGCTTTAGCAGCTGAGTGATACTTTCTTTTGCTGAGTCCAGTAACAAGACTATCTATCTTGCGAGTAATTTTAGAGTAATCTAGGGGTTCCCCAATAACACCAGTGGATGCCACAAAAATATTTTCTGAAGTTGAGTTTATGGCATTCCTGACAGCGGTAACCGTTTTTTTGATTACTTTTTTTCCGGTCGCTCCAGTAAACACGTTTGCATTTCCAGAATTTACAATAATACCCAAAGGCGTACTACTATTTTGATCTCTTTTAAGATTTTTTCGGCACCACTTCACGGCTGCTGAACAAGTTTTTGATTTTGTTAGGAGTCCACAAATTTTTGAGCCTGGAGAAACTTTTATGAGTAACAAGTCTAATTTTTTTGATTTTCCTATATCTGCGTTAACAGATGACAGTTCAACACCTTCTATTGACGGCATAAAGGGAAAACCTTTTTTGTTGTTAAATTTAAAAGTCATAATTATCAGAGGCCATTATTTTTATTTCTTTAGTAAACCAATACTGCGTATTAGTGCAGGATCAATTTTTTCGTTAAGCCTCTTTATTTCGGCATTTTGTAAAGCTAATTCAACAATCTCTTCGATGCGGCTTTGTTTCAGATTTTGAATTATTTCGGGACGCAGTTTTTCCAAAGATGGCAGAGATTTTATCCTGCGGTCATTCAATGCTATTACATGCCATCCGAACTGTGTTTGCACAGGCTGACTTATTTTCCCGGGTTCAAGTACTATAACTGCTGCTTCAAACTCTGGAACCATTTGTCCCAGTCCAAACCATCCTAAATTGCCTCCATTTGAGCCAGAAGGTCCGATAGATTCCTTTTTTGCTAAAGTCGAGAAATCTGCTCCTGCTGATAGAAGAGATACCAGTTCTTTGGCTTTTTGTTCTGTTTCAACAAGAATGTGTGAGGCATTAAATTCCTCACCACTGTTGTGTGAGGAGCGGACTTTCTCGTAAGCGCTGCGAATCTCTTGTTCAGATGGGAAATCACCTATTTGTGACTCCAACGCATATTTAGCCCTAAGTGACCGCACTTCATTTTCTAATTGTATGTTAATGGTCAATCTATTTTCTGGCAAACTTTGAGACATTATTTCTTCTTTTATTATCTGATCCAAAAGACCATTTAATAGATAGTCATTGTCTAGATTATTATACTCTGGCGGCAAAACGGATACTGCGGTGATTATGTGTGCGAGAGTTATATTTTTTCCGTTAACTTTAGCTAAAATCGTATCCAGTGCATTATCTGTTGCTTTCATTTGAGAGTTAGCTAAAATCCAAATCGTCAAAATGGTAAGGCTAATCTTAAATATTTTTTTCATATGGTATCCTCAGGTGGCTTGCTCAGTGAGCAGATGTTGGGATTATTATTGCACGTAATAATGATCTATTGATGTTTATTCCTACTTGTGTATGAACGAATTAAAGGTTACTTCAAAGGGTTAAGAAACTGTTTATGGCCTAAGTATGATTTTAGCGCAGATTTTTAGATATTAACAGTGCTATAAGTTAACTTTTAGATTTAGGTGAGTTAGTTTAAGATCTTTTATGATAATACGGGGATGTCCAAATTATGTTGGGTTTTACTAGTCTTACAAAAAAAGTTTTTGGAACAAAGAATGGTCGACAAATAAAATCTATTCAGTCAATTGTCGAAAAGATAAATTCTCTGGAGACCAGTATTTCGAGTTTATCTGATGGAAACCTTTCTGCAAAAACCGAAGAATTCAAAAATAGGCTCAACAAAGGCGAGACTTTAGACTCATTATTACCAGAGGCGTTTGCAGTTGTTAGAGAAACATCTATCAGGACGATTGGCTTGAGACCTTTCGACGTGCAGTTGATGGGCGGTATTTTCCTTCACAGAGGATATATTGCAGAGATGAAAACAGGTGAAGGAAAAACGCTCACTGCAACTTTACCGGTGTATCTGAATGCTCTTAGTGCAAAAGGTGTTCATATTGTTACCGTTAACGATTATTTAGCTAAACGAGATGCCGAATGGATGGGAAATATTTATCGTTTCCTGGGTCTTAGTGTGGAAGCCGTTTATCCAGACATGGAGGAAGAGCTGAAGAAGGCTGCATATGGAGCAGATGTCACCTACGCTACAAATAATGAACTTGGTTTTGATTATTTAAGAGATAATATGAAATCAAGACTCGAAGATTTGAGTCAAAGACATCCAAATTTTGCAATAGTAGATGAAGTAGACAGCATCTTGATTGATGAAGCTAGGACGCCTTTGATCATTTCGGGCCCCACCGAGGATCGCTCTGAATTATATATGATTATTGATAAGCTGATACCATCGTTGGAGCCAGAACACTATGAAGTTGATGAGAAAAGTCGATCGGCTGCTTTAACTGACTCAGGCAACGAGTTTATGGAAGAAAAACTAAAGACAGAAAACATATTGGATGAAAATGCGACCCTTTATGATCCAGAAAGTGCCACTTTTGTACACCATATTAGTCAGGCATTGATAGCACATAAGCTATTTTTTAAAGATAAAGACTATATCGTTAAAAATGATCAAATCGTTCTCATTGATGAGTTTACTGGACGTATGATGACTGGAAGAAGACTTTCTAATGGATTGCACCAGGGTATTGAGGCAAAGGAGCGCGTATCAATTCAGTCAGAGAACAAAACTTTAGCTTCTGTGACATTTCAGAATTATTTTAGACTATATGATAAATTAGCTGGTATGACGGGGACAGCCTTAACGGAACAAGATGAATTTTTAGAAATATATAACTTGAACGTTATAGAAATCCCAACAAATAAACCCGTAGTTAGGAAAGATGAGGATGACCAGGTTTTCCGCTCAACTGACGAAAAATATAAAGCGGTTTCTATGGCCATCAGGAAAGCACATAATAGTGGTCAACCTATACTGGTAGGGACTACATCAATAGAAAAATCAGAAAAAATATCAAATATTTTAAAAGGGAATAAAATACCTCATAAAGTGCTAAACGCACGTTACCATGAGCAAGAGGCGCAAATCATAGCTGATGCAGGGATACCAGGCGCTGTAACAATTGCAACCAATATGGCAGGCAGAGGAACAGATATTCAGTTGGGCGGTAACGTTGAACTTAAGGTCACTGGCGCGTTGAAACAAGCTGACGACACTGCTGATCCAAGAGTTATCAGAGAAGAAATTGAAGCTGTTATCAAAGAGAACAAGAAAAAAGCTATTGATGCTGGAGGGCTTTTCGTATTGGCAACAGAGCGTCATGAGAGTAGACGTATTGATAACCAACTACGTGGCCGGTCTGGAAGACAAGGTGATCCGGGTAAGACAATATTTTTTCTTAGTTTAGAAGATGATTTAATGAGGATCTTTGGGTCAGATCGATTAGACTCTATGCTGTCGAAACTTGGCATGAAGGAAGGTGAAAGCATCGCTCATCCATGGGTTAATAAAGCTCTTGAGCGAGCTCAAAGTAAAGTGGAAGCACGAAACTTTGATATAAGAAAGAACCTACTAAAGTATGACGACGTTATGAATGAGCAACGTAAAGCTATTTTTTCGCAACGTAAAGAAATTATGGAGTCGGAGGATTTATCCGATATTGTAAAGGAAATGCGCCATGATGTGATTGACGATATTGTTTTAAGTTATATGCCAAAAGAATCCCATTCCGATAATTGGAACGCGACAGAGCTGGATAGAGCTGTTAAAGAGGAGCTAGCCCTCGCTTTGCCAGTTTTAAGCTGGCTTTCAGAGGATGGAATGGATAGTGAAGTGTTTACTTTACGCATAGTTGAAGCCTCTGATCGGCATATGGCCCAAAAAGCAGCACTTTTTGGATCTGATGTTATGAGAACTGTGGAAAAACAGGTTGTACTTCAAACTATTGATAAAGGATGGCAAGACCATTTGCTGATTTTAGAGCATCTGAGAACTGTAGTTAGTTTTAGAGGCTATGCCCAAAAGGATCCTCTAAATGAATATAAATCGGAAGCTTTTGCATTATTCGATAGTTTGCTCCAGAAATTAAGAGGTCAAGTGACAAAATATATGTCGTTTGTTCAGGTTGTGAATAGTACTGATGCTAATAGTGCTAAAGAAAATAATGTGGTTGGTAGCGATACAAGTGCAAACAAATCAGAGACGATATCAGATAGAACCAATTGGGGTAGAGTTAGCCGAAACGCTCTTTGCCCTTGTGGGTCTGGAAAAAAATACAAATTTTGTCATGGGAAATACTGAACAAACCGCAGGCTAAGTAACAAAGTTTTTTATATTGGCCCTCGGGTGAAATATGTTTTTTGGAGATAGTGTGAATATTTCACATCCATTTTCTGTTACTCCAATAGAATGTTCAAATTGAGCAGAAAGTGATTTATCTTTGGTTACTGCAGTCCAGTTGTCTGCCAAAACTTTGGTATCAGCCTTTCCAAGGTTGACCATTGGCTCAATTGTGAAAAACATTCCAGCTTCCAATATTGGTCCGGTTCCAGCGGTCCCGTAGTGAA
>MDSV01112997.1_pt1 | contig 15632 bp, 11 predicted proteins | sample 810851 | NCBI WGS metagenome assembly MDSV01 (sample SAMN05326640, study PRJNA326480) | marine metagenome | isolation source: seawater | place: Atlantic Ocean: North East | collected 2012
GTTTTGTTCTAGCCATTTTATCCTCTTAAATTATATGGCATATACGATTTAACGATTTTAGAATCTTGTTTAGACATAATCGTAGTGCCTCTTTGTTTTCTTATTTGTGAATTAGTTCTTTTAATCATTCCATGCCTTTTTCCAGCCTGTGGCATTTTGATTTTGCCTGAAGCAGTAAATCTAAACCTTTTTTTTGCAGAGCTTTTAGTTTTTAATTTCGGCATAATTACACGGTCTTATATAGGCAATAATTAATCTTTACAAGATGCTATTATCTTTAATTTAAATGGGTTGAATGATCATCACCATTTGCCTGCCCTCAAATTTAGGCTTACTTTCTATCTTTGCTATATCTTTCGTTTCTTCAATAATTCTATCCATTAAATTTTTACCTAATTCTTTATGTTGCATTTCTCTTCCTTTAAACTTAACGGTAAATTTTACTTTATCTCCTTTAGTGATAAATTTTTTTGCATTTTTAATTTTAAAATTATAATCATGGGCCTCAGTTCCTGGTCTGAGTTTAATCTCTTTGAGTGAAACCGTTTTCTGTTTTTTCTTTGCTAAGTTTGCTTTTTTTTGCAAATCATATTTGTATTTTCCTATATCCATAATTTTGCAAACTGGGGGGTTTGCATTTGGTGATATCTCTATTAGATCTAAACCTTCTTTTTTTGCTAGTTCAATTGCTTTGCTTAATTGCATAGTGCCAAGATTAATGCCATCACTTCCTATTGCTTGGACATCCAAAGCTCTTATTCTTTCATTAGCTCTTGGCCCTTGAGGTTTAGTTCTTCTATGAAAATAGTTTGATTTGGTGTTTGGCACTTAATTTAAAGGAAGCTTGTTTGCCTTGAGCATATTCTTTATCAATTGTTCTCTTTTAATTGTTTCTTGCTTATCAGAACCTAATCGTCTAATCGAAACTGTATTATCAGAAACTTCTTTTTTTCCACACACAACAATTATTGGAGTCTTTGCAAGAGAGTGTTCTCTTATTTTATAATTTATCTTTTCATTTCTTAAATCCACGTTACATTTTATACCTTCTTTGAACAATTCTTCAAATAATTTTTTCACATATTCGTTATTTTCTTCTGCTATTGTACATATAACTGCCTGTGCAGGAGATAACCAGAAAGGCAGTTTTCCTGCATAGTTTTCAATGAGAATTCCAATAAATCTTTCCAATGAACCAAATAAGGCTCTGTGTAACATTACAGGAACTTTTTTTGTTCCATCTTTATCTACAAATGATGCACCTAATCTATTTGGAAGATTTAAGTCGACTTGCAAAGTTCCACATTGCCAATCACGTCCTATTGCGTCCCTAAGAACAAACTCTATTTTTGGCCCATAAAAAGCTCCCTCGCCTTTATTTATTGTGTATTCAAGATTTGACTTTTTTATTGCAGATAATAATGCTGCTTCGGATTTATCCCAAACACTATCATCTCCTACTCTCTTTTCAGGTCTATCTGAATACTTTAATATTACGTTTTCAAATCCTAGATCTTTATAAATTTCTAATATTAAATTTGTAACAACCAAGCACTCTTGTGTTATTTGATCTTCTGTACAAAATATATGGGCATCGCCTTGAGTAAAAGCTCTAACTCTTAATAACCCATGAAGGGCCCCGGATGGTTCATACCTGTGAACTTTTCCAAATTCAGATAATTTAAGAGGCAAATCTCTATAACTTTTTAATCCTTGATTGAACACCTGAACACATCCTGGACAATTCATAGGTTTAATTGCAAAAACTTTTTCATCAGGTGTCTCAGAAGTATACATATGTTCGCCAAATTTCTCCCAATGTCCTGATTTTTCCCAAAGCGTTTTATCTAAAAGTTCTGGAGTATTAATCTCTTTATATCCTGCTAATCTTTGCTTTGCTCTCATATATTCAACAAGTCTTTGGAACAAAGCCCAACCTTTCTCATGCCAGAAAACAGATCCAGGACTTTCCTCTCTAAAGTGAAACAGGTCCATTTCTTTACCCAGTTTTCTATGATCTCTTTTTTCTGCCTCCTCTAATCTATTTAGATAATCGTCCAGATCTTTTTTTGAACTCCAGCAAGTTCCGTAAATTCTTTGAAGCATTTCATTATTTGAGTCACCTCTCCAGTAAGCACCCGAAACTTTCGTAAGTTTAAAAGCCTTGCCAATTTTACCAGATGAAGACAAATGTGGACCTCTGCAAAGATCATGCCAAGTATCTCCATGATGATAAACTGAAAGCACTTCGCTTTTTGGTATAGCATCAATAATTTCTGCTTTATACTTTTCTCCAATTTTTTTAAAATGAGCTATTGCTTTATCTCTTTCCCAAACTTCTCTTCTAGTTTTTACATCACGATCAATTATTTCTGCCATCTTTGTTTCAATTTTTTTTAAATCTTCATCAGTAAATGGCTCTTTCCTTGCAAAATCGTAGTAGAATCCGTCATCAATAACCGGTCCAATAGTCACTTGAGTACCAGGGTATAATTCTTGAACTGCCATAGCCATTATATGTGCTGCGTCATGCCTTATAACTTCTAAACCCTCTTTATCTTTATTTGTAATTATTCTTACTTTAGAATTATTTTTTATTTCATAACTTAGATCTTTTAATTCTCCGTCTACTTCCATAATCAGAGCTGCTTTTTCTAGAGATTTACTAATTTTTTTAACTAAATCCAAACCATTAATGGATTTATCGAAAGAGATTTTTTTTCCATCTAATAATTGTATTTGAGGCATCTATTTTATGTTTAGCAATTTTTTATACTCTCTTAAAGTCGAATCACACATTACTTCAACATCGAATTTTTTTGATATGTTTTTTCTACCCTCGTTTCCTATAGAATGCAATGTATCTTGATCCAATTCAATTATACTATTCAAATTTTTAGCAAGGTGACGCGGATCATCATGTTTATATAAATAACCAGATTTACCTCTCAAAATAGTTTCTTTCGATCCCCCAAGATCACTAGCTACTATAGGTTTTCCCATAGCTTGAGCCTCGACTGATACTCTGCCAAATGCCTCTGGCTTTATTGAAGCAGAAACCACTACATCACACAAAGAATAGGCTACAGGCATTTCCTTACAATGATCGATAAATTTGATTTTTTGGCTTAATCTATACCTTTGAATCAAGTCGATAAGTTTTTTTTTATAAACTTTTCTTCCTTGATCTGAGCCTAAAATTATTGCTTGGAAATTCATATTATTATAATCCTCAACTAAAATGTTTAAAGCTTCAATTAATTTGTCTTGGCCTTTCCATGAAGTTAGCCTCCCTGGCATAAGAATAGTAAATCTATTTGGATATAGCTCCCACTCCTTTCTTAGTTTTTCTTGCTTTAAAACTGAAATATTTTTTTGATTATAATAATCGATATTTATTCCTCTAAATATAACTCTTAACTTTTGTTTTTTAGCAAGATACTCAGCATAATTTTCATTTATGTGATTAAAGATAAAGTTTGAACCTGCTATGGTTAGTTTAGACCTAAGCATTATGCTATTGTAAAATTTTTTAAAATTATTTTTAAAATTATAAGTTCCATGAAATGTCGTGACAAAGTTTGCCCTAGTTAATAAACAAGCTATATAACACGACCAAGCAGGAGCTCTGCTTCTAGCATGAACTATATTAATTTTATTAATCACAATTAAAATTGATAAAGCTAAAATATTAAAAAAAATTAAAAATGGATTTTTAGAGTGAACTGGTAGGCGAAAAATTTTTACTTTTTTTTTTTTTACAAACTTTAATAATTGACCGCCTGAAGTAGCAATGAATGAGCTGCAATCTTTTTCAGCTAGGTAATGAGCAATATCGTAACAACCTGTTTCTGCTCCGCCGTACCCAAGCTTAGGAATAACTTGTAGAACTTTTATCTTAGGTATCATAAGTATTGTTATATATTAACAAATTAAATAAATAACCTAATATGAAAAAATATAAGTATTTAAAAATCTCAAAGACCAAAAAACTAAGATATATCGACAATTATTACAGAAAAACACTTTATATCATTTTTTTACCTGGCTTCATGTCTGATGTTGAAGGTTTAAAACCTCAAACACTTAAACGTTTTGCTGTTAAAAAAAAGTTGGGTTATTTGGCTTTAGAGTATTTGGGTCATGGAAAATCGTCTGGAGAGTTTACTAAAGGAAATATCTCTATTTGGACATCTAATGTAAAAATTTTAATAAAAAAAATTGTAAAAAAAAATAATTTCATTTTAGTTGGCTCAAGTATGGGTAGTTGGATAGCAATTAATCAATTTAAATATTTTAAAAAACAAATAAAAGGATTTTTAGGAATAGGTTCTGCGCCTGAATTTCTTACTAGATTAATGTGGAATAAGTTTTCAAAAAAAACTAAAAATGAAATCGTAAAAAATGGAATAAGCACTATCGATGCTGGTCAGTACAAATATCCAATTACTTATCAACTCATTAAAGATGGTAAAAAAAACAAAGTCTTATCAAAAAAAATTCATTCTAAAATTAAAATAACAATGATACACGGTAAAAGAGATGAAGTTGTCCCTGTTTCATTTTCTAGAAAAATATTATCAATTTTTAGTAAAGCTAAAAAAAAATTAGTAGTAGTTAAAAAAGGTGATCATAGTTTATCTAATCCAAAATTTTTAAAAATAATAATTAAAGAGTTAGAAAGAATTATTGTTGATATAATTTAAACCTTCTTTGTAGGTCGGAAATTTTAAATTTAATTTAAAAAAATTTTTCATTTTTTTATTACTTACTTTTTTAGAGTCTTTGTAAAAGTTTTTTAACATTTGGTTTTGGATATCATCAATATCTAAAGATTGAGGTTTTTTAATTCCTAGTAACTTAACACCATGCATTATTACTTCCTCATTAGAAGACGGTTTGTCATCGGAGATATTATAAATCTCTCCCTTTTTTAAATTTTTTAAAGATTTAAATAAAACATTGCCTATATCATCTACATGTATTCGAGAGAAAAAATGATTTTTTTTATTAATGATATTTGCTTGACCTGATTTTAATCTACTTAAAACATTATATTGACCTGAGTAAATTCCTGAAAGTCTAAAAATTTGTATTGGTAAATCGTATTTTTCATAAAGCTTAATCCATTCATGTTCGGCTTTTAACCGATCTTTCCCAGTAGTTGAAGTAGGATTGGTATCACTTTTTTCATCTACCCAATTACCATCGTGATTACCATAAACACTTGTAGCAGATAAGTAAGTAATCCATTTAGACTTAAGATAAGCTAATTTTTCTTTAAAATTTTTTATAACAATATCTTGTCCGCCTTGTGGAGGAATTGAAATTAAAATACAATTTGCAGATTCGAGACTGTAGATTAAATTTTTATCAAAATGGTTATCGGTGAAACTAAAGTTTTGATAATTAATATTTTCAAATTGTTTCGTGCTTGTTTCTTTTCGGGAAGTAACACTTAGTTGAAAAATAATTTTTTCATCCCTAATTTTAGTTATAAAACTTTTTGCAACTTGGCCGAAACCAAAACAAAAAATTTTTAGATCATTCATTAACTAACCTTTTTTGCTGATTGTGTTAAGCTAATTGGATTGTCTAATTTGTCAAGCATTTCAACTGGACAGATTTGTTTAAATTTTTTGATTTCTTGATTAAAATTTTCAAGTATTTTTTTAGCCACTATAGAATTTGTTTCTGTAAAAAATCCCTTTAAATTTTCTTTTAAAAAACCTTTCCAGTAATCCGTTTCAACTAATTGCCAGATTATAGAAGAAGGATTTGCATAATTTTCAAAGTTATTTTTGTGATCATATACAAAAGCCATCCCACCTGTCATTCCAGCTCCAAAATTATCTCCTACTTGGCCTAAAATTACAGCTGTTCCTCCAGTCATATATTCGCATCCATGTGCTCCACATCCCTCAACAACGGCTTGACCTCCGGAGTTTCTAACAGCAAACCTTTCTCCTGCTTGACCAGATGCATACAGCTTCCCTGCAGTCGCACCATACAAAACTGTATTTCCAATAATTGTATTTTCGTATGAAATAAGTTTGCTTTTTTTAGATGGATAAACAACTATTGTTCCACCAGAAAGTCCTTTACCCACATAGTCATTGCTATCTCCCTCAACAACTAATTTTATTCCTTTGGTCAAAAAAGCGCCTAGAGACTGTCCAGCTGATCCATGAAGCTTAATTTTAATTGTGTCTGTATTTAATTTATTTAGTCCATATTTTTTATACACGTAGTGAGATAATCTAGTTCCAACCGAGCGGAAAGTGTTTTGAGTGTTATACTCAAAGTTGTTTTGCTCAGTGGTTATAATTTTATCTTTTATATCAGACCATATTTTTTCGTCTAAAGTTTCAGGAACTGGGTTTATAATTTTTTCTTTACAGTATCTCGGATTTTCACCAGGGTCTGCTTGAACTAGTAAAGGATTTAAATCCAAATCATCTAAATTCGGAGATCCTTTATTTACTTGCGATAATAGATCTGTTCTTCCAATGATTTCATTTATAGACCTATAGCCAAGAGTGGCAAGAATCTCTCTAACCTCTTGGGCTACAAAAGTAAAAAGATTTACCACCTTGTCTGGTGTTCCAGTAAATTTATCTCTAAGTTTTTTATCTTGGCTACATACGCCTACTGGGCAAGTATTTGAGTGGCATTGCCTTACCATAATACATCCCATAGCAACTAAAGAAGAAGTTCCGAGACCATACTCCTCTGCTCCCATCATGGCAGCAATTACTATATCACGTCCAGTTTTTAATCCGCCATCAGTTTTCAATGTAACTTTGTGTCTTAAATTATTTAAAGTTAGAATTTGATTAGCTTCAGTAAGACCCATCTCCCAAGGAACTCCGGCATATTTAATACTTGTTTGAGGACTAGCTCCTGTTCCTCCTGAATGACCAGAAATAAGGATGATATCCGCCTTTGCTTTAGCTACTCCAGCGGCTATTGTACCAATGCCTGTAGAGGCTACTAGTTTTACACTTACTCTTGCTTTAGGGTTAACCTGTTTTAAATCATATATTAGCTGGGCTAAATCTTCTATAGAATAAATATCATGATGAGGTGGTGGAGATATTAAAGTAACTCCTGGAGTAGAGTGTCTTAATCTAGCAATTTCTTTTGTAACTTTAAAACCTGGAAGTTGACCTCCTTCTCCTGGTTTAGCCCCTTGGGCCATTTTTATTTCAATCTCATTAGCATTATTTAGATAATCTAAGGTAACACCAAACCTAGCCGAAGCAATTTGTTTTACTCTAGAGTTAGCACTGTCTCCATTGGGCAAAGTTTTGAATCTTTTTGCATCTTCTCCACCCTCTCCGCTACATGAAGCTCCTTTTATTCTATTCATACCAATGGCTAGTACTTCATGAGCCTCAGCAGATAAAGCTCCATGGGACATACTTCCGCTTCCAAATCTTTTTAATATTTCATTTACCGGTTCAACTTCATCGATATTTAATGATTTTCTATTTTCTTTAAATCTTAACAAATCCCTTAAATTAATTGGTGGTAAACTTTGTATGCCTTTAGTATATTGCTTGTATAATTCATACGATCCTTTACCAACTGCATTTTGTAGCAAATGTATTAAGCTACCCTGGTATTGATGATCCTCGCCACTTTTTCTGTATCTGTAAAGACCTCCGATTGGCAGCGTGTATATATTTTTTTTTGAAAATTTATCATGAAGCTTTTTTATTTTTTCCTCAATACCACTGACACCTATCCCGGATATTCTTGATGACATTCCTGGAAAATAATCTGAAACTATTGCTCTGCTTAACCCTACGGCTTCAAAATTACAGCCACCTCTATACGAACTTATAACAGATATACCCATTTTAGACAAAATTTTTAAAAGACCTGCATCAATAGAATTTTTATATTTTAAGATACAGTTTTCAAAATCAGATTTACCAAAAAGTTTTTTTTCAAATCTTTGATGAATACTATCTATTGCTAAGTAAGGATTTATAGTTGTGGCCCCTGCACCAATTAATACTGCAAATGAGTGGGTGTCTAAAGCATCTGAACATTCAACATTTAGAGAACAATATCCTCTTAGGCCATTTTTAACTAAATGAGAGTGAACTGCTCCTACTGATAGGACGCTTGGAATACTTGCTTTTTTATCAGAAATTTCCTTATCAGAAAGTATAATTACACTGCTACCCTCTCGAACTGCAGTTTCGCACTCTTCCCTAATAGTCTCTAATCTTGTTTTTAAAGAAGAATTAACTTCAAAGGTACAATCAATAATTCTTATTTTTTTTGAAAATATTTTGTTAAATTTTTTAAATTGAGAATTAGTTAAAATTGGACTATCTAGAACAAATATATCTTCTTCGGTTAAATTATCAAAATTAAGGATATTTCCAAGATTCCCAAATCTTGTTTTTAAACTCATTACCTTGTTTTCTCTTAATGAATCAATCGGAGGATTAGTAACTTGACTGAAATTTTGTCTGAAATAATGTGATACCGGTCTATAATGACTAGATAAAACAGCAACTGGCGTATCATCTCCCATAGACCCTGAAGCTTCTTTCCCCTCTTCAGCCATCGGATGTAAAATAAGTTCTAAGTCTTCAATGCTTAATCCAGATAAGTACTGTCTTTTTCTTAAATCTTCCCCTTTAAACTTTGGTTGTTCATTTTCAGTTGAAATTTTTCTTTCAAGATCGACTATTTGCTTGCTATATTTTTTATAGTCTTTAGCTAAATAGTCTTTTAACTCTTTGTCTTTAAAAAGTTTACCTTTCTTTAAATCAATGGCTATAATCTGGCCAGGTCCTAGTTTGCCTTTCTCAATAATTTTTTCCTCAGGAATTTGAATCATCCCTGCTTCTGACCCTGCAAAAAATAAATCATCAGATGTAATAGAATATCTAAGCGGCCTCAATCCATTTCTATCAGTAGAGGCTAAAACCCATTTAGCATCAGTAGCACATATCGCTGCCGGACCGTCCCAAGGTTCAATCGTACTATTTAAAAAATTAAAAAATTCTTGGTGATTTTTTGGTACAGTTTTGCTTCTTTTAGACCAGGCATCTGGTATCATCATTAATTTAATTAAGGGAGCAAGTTTGCCCGAGTGAGTTAAGAGTTCAAAAACATTATCTAGAGCGCCAGAGTCTGATGTGCTTCGAACAACTGGTTTCAAGTCCTTAACATCTTTAAATAAAGGACTAGACATATCTTGTTCATGGATCTTCATCCAATTTATATTACCCTTTAATGTATTTATTTCTCCATTATGTGCTAATGTCCGAAAAGGTTGAGCTAAATCCCAACTAGGAAAAGTATTAGTTGAGTAACGCTGGTGAAAAATAGCAAACCTTGAGGTCAATTTTTCGTCATTAAGATCTGGATAAAATTCATCTAACATTTCTGCTAAAAACATCCCCTTATATACAATAGACCTTGAGCTAAATGAGCATATGTAGAAATTCTTAAGCTGGTTTTTTCTAGCTAATTTTTCTATTTTTTTTCTTGTTTCAAACAGATCTCTTTCTAAATCATTTGTTTCCATTTCCTCATTTTTTTTAAACATAACTTGAGCAATTTCCGGTCGACTTTGTTCAGCAGTTTTCCCCAAAACACTTGAGTTTATTGGAACTTGCCTCCATCCATAGATGTAGTAATTTTGTTTAAGTAAAATTGACTCGATTATTTCTCTACATTTTTCTTGATCTGCGTAATCAGTTCTAGGTAAGAAAACCATGCCAACACAAATTCTTTTTTTATCATCTAAAGTGTGTCCAGTTATTGCAATTTTTTCTCTAAAAAATTCTGGTGCAATTTCGATTTGAATACCTGCGCCGTCCCCAGATTTACCGTCAGCATCAACTGCTCCTCTGTGCCAAATAGCTTTTAAAGCTTTAATACCATAATCAACAATTTTCCTTGATTTTTTTCCATTGGTCGATGCTACAACCCCTACACCACATGCGTCATGTTCCATATTTTCACTGTAAGAATAATTGTCTTGTAAAATTTTTTTATTTTTTTCGTAAATACTCATAAATTATGCAGCCCTTATTTTTTTCTCAGCTTTACTTTGGAGATATTTTTCAATCTGAATTGCAGCGTCTCTTCCGTCTCTAATTGCCCAAACAACTAAAGATGCACCTCTTACAATATCTCCCGCAGCAAAAACTCCATCTAGATTAGTTTGCATTGTCCTTAAATCAATTTTAACTGTTCCCCATCTGGATACTGTGAGATCTTCTGCACCAAAAAGTTTTGGTAAATTTTCTGGGTCAAAACCTAACGATTTAATTACTAGGTCTGCATTCACTTTGAATTCTGATCCATCTTGAATTATTGGCTTTTTTCTACCAGAAGAGTCTGGTTCTCCTAAAATCATTTTATTTACTTCCACTTCTGACACATTTTTTTCACCAATAAATCTTTTTGGACTAGTAAGCCAAATAAACTCTACGCCTTCCTCTTCTGCATTGCCGACCTCCCTAGCTGAGCCTGGCATATTTTTTTTATCTCTTCTATACAAACATTTTACTGATTTTGCTTTTTGTCTTACTGCCGTCCTAACACAGTCCATTGCGGTATCTCCTCCACCAATTACGACAATATTTTTTCCCTCAGCGTTTAAAGTTCCGTTATCAAATAATTCCACTTTATCTCCTAATCCTTTTCTATTTGAAGCTGTTAAAAACTCCATCGCAGGAAAAATATTTTTTAAATTTTGTCCAGGCACTTCTATTTCCCTTGGTTTATAAACACCTGTTGCTACCAAGATTGCATCATGTTTTTCTTTTAACTGGTAAAGCGTTTTATCCTTTCCAACCTCAAAATTTTGAACAAATTTAATTCCGCTCTCTTTTAAAAGATTTGTTCTTCTTTCTACTACTGACTTTTCTAATTTAAAATTAGGAATACCATAAATTAATAAACCTCCAGGTCTATCGTACCTATCATATATTGTAACTTGGTATCCAGATTTTCTTAATTCCTCAGCGCATGCCATACCCGCGGGGCCTGCTCCAATAATTCCTACGGATTGAGCTAGCTCTTTTTTAACTTGCACTGGTTTAACCCAGCCTTTTTCCCAAGCTGTATCTGTAATAAATTTTTCAATTGAACCTATTGTAACTGTTCCATGACCGGATTGTTCAATCACACAATTTCCTTCGCAAAGTCTATCTTGCGGACAAATTCTTCCACAAACTTCAGGCATATTATTTGTGCTTTGAGAAACTTCATAAGCTTCTTGCAATCTACCCTCGGCTGTTAATTTTAACCAATCTGGTATATTATTGCTTAAAGGACAGTGTATTTGGCAGAAAGGAACACCACATTGAGAACATCTGCTTGATTGATCTTTAGCTTTTCCACTAATAAACTCATTATAGATTTCATTAAAATCTTCACTCCTATTTTTCACGTCTCTTTTAGGAGGTGTTTCCTTTTTTAATCCAACGAACTGAAGCATTTTTTTTTTCATAAATTTCTAGAAAAATAATTGAAAATACTCTAAATGTGTAGCATATTTAGGTAAATATAACTTACCTTTTATTGTAAAAAACCCTATTTTAAGTGAATAATTTCTGCATACCTGTTATGCATTTTGATGTCATTAAATGAACAAGCATAATTATTAAAAAAAAATATGATTGAAATATTAATTTTATCTTTTGTTCAGGGAATCACTGAATTTATTCCAATTAGTTCTTCTTCTCACCTCATAATAATATCGGAGTATTTTAATTTTAATAATCAAAAATTGGAGATTGATGTTGGTTTACATATTGGTTCTTTTTTTGCTGTCATAATTTTTTTTAGAAAGGATGTATTTAGTTTTATTAAAAATAAAACTCTTTTTCTTAAAATTATAGTAGGTTCTATACCAGTTATGCTTGTAGGATATTTTTTGATCAAGTTTGATTTAATTGATCAAATTAGAAATATTAAAGTTATTGGCTGGACAACTCTTATTTTTGGTTTGTTGCTTTATATCAGTGATAAATCTAGTATTAATCATAATATTAAATCAAATTTTAAATTCAAAACAGCTGTGTTTATTGGTTTAATGCAAATTTTATCTTTAGTGCCAGGAGTAAGTAGATCAGGAATATGTATTACCGGGGCTCGCTTCTTAAAATACTCAAGATATGACTCAGCTAAAATTTCATTTTTATTATCAATACCAACTTTAGGTGCAGTATCTATTTACGGATTGGACAAATTAATACAAGCACAGAGTTCAGATTTTTCGTTTTTAATTATATTATCGATAATATTCTCATTCTTTTTTTCATATATAGCTATAAAATATTTTTTAGAATATATAAAAAACTTTAGCCTCAACATCTTTGTAATTTATAGGATTATTCTTGGAACTATTTTGTTATTAATAGCTTATTTATAAAATAAACGTCAATAATAAAATTATAAAAAAAACGATCAAAAAAAAAATTACCACACTTTTTTGAAGTGATAAATTTAAAAAAAATTTCATAAAGATTAATTATAACTAAATTTAATGTCTTTCAATATTTTAATAATGGTGCGCCTGCTAGGATTTGAACCCAGAACCTCCTGGTCCGTAGCCAAGCGCTCTATCCAGTTGAGCTACAGGCGCTATTATCATTAAAGTAAGTTTATTATAAAAAGAGATTTGCATTTATTTAAATCAAATTATACATAATATAATATAAATCATTTATGTTAAACAAATTTAAAGCTTTTAATATTTACAATACCCTAACTTTATTAATTTCGATAATACCATTAAGTTTTATAGCAGGCAATCTAGTTTTGAATTTAAATATAGTTGTTCTGATAACAATTTCCATAATAACTTTTAGAGGTAAAATATTCAAATTTAAATATGATCTCTTAGATAAGTTAATTTTAGTTTACTTTGCATATATTATTTCAATTTCATTAATAAATTTTTTTTCAAATTTATCTGAAAATAATAACGGTTTAGATATAATGATTTTAAAAAAATCGTTTTTTTATTTAAGATTTTTGCTTTTATATTTTGTTATAAGGTATCTTTTAAGAGAAAATAAAATTAATCTTAAAATTTTATTTTTTTCAGCTTCAATTTGTTGTTTATTTGTTTGCTTAGACGTAATTTATCAATATTCTTTTGGTTTTGATATTTTTGGAATTGAATACGTTGACAGAAGAAGAATGTCTGGTCCATTTGGAGAGGAATTAATTGCTGGTTCTTATATACAGAGATTTTCTTTATTCTTAATATTTACAATTCCCTTGCTTGAAAGAATTAAAAATAAAAAAATTCATTTTTTATTAATATTATTTATAATTTTATTATTAATATTATCTATGATTTTATCAGGAAATAGAATGCCTTTAATTCTGTTATTGTTTAGTTTATTTTTAATTTTTATTGTAGAAAAAAATTTAAGAAAATATTTTATACCTTTTGTTCTTATTTCTTTAATTTCAATTTTATCAATTTATAATTTTAATCAAAGTTACAATAAACATTTAAATCGTTATTATGATCGTGTAACAGAGTTTATTATTTTTTTTTCTGATATCTATTCAAAAGATAGTGAGGTAAAAAAAAGATACGATAGCAGAAGGTATGTAATAGATGTGAATGGCAAAAAGGTTCAAATGCCAAATGTATACGTTAAAGAATTTGAAGCCGGATACAAAACTTGGCTTTTAAATAGGTTTGTAGGTGATGGCGTCAAATCTTTTAAAAAAAATTGTCAAATGACAAATGTAATAAATTGTGGTCCTCACCCTCATAATTATTATCTAGAAATTCTTGCAGATTTAGGATTAGTTGGGTTGATGCTATTCTTGTTAATATCTTCTATTTCAATTTACAGATCTTTTATAAGGAAATTCTCTTATTTGGATAAAAAATATAACTTTCTTATAGCCCCTTTTATTTTTCTTTTTTTTGTGGAAATCTTTCCTATTAGAACGACTGGTAGTTTTTTTTCAACTGGAAATGCAACATATTTTTTCTTAATATTGTCTATATTAATTGCTTTATCTAAAAAAGAATTTAAAATTAGGATTTAATAAATGGAATATAATAAGATTGTTATAACATCTGCAGTAAGAACGGCGGTAGGCACTCTAGGCAAAGCCTTAAAAAATATTCCTGCAGAGTCTCTTGGATCTTCAGTAATTTCTGCGGCTTTAAAAAAATCTGAACTAAAAGAAACGGATGTAGACGAAGTAATTTTGGGGCAAGTCTTAACTGGTGGATCGGGTCAAAATCCTGCTAGACAGGCATCAATGAAATCTGGGATACCTAAAGAAAAACCAGCTTATTTAGTTAATCAAGTTTGTGGTTCAGGTTTAAGATCAGTTGCTTCAGCATTTCAAAGCATTAAATCTAAAGACTCTAAAATTGTTATCGCCGGAGGACAAGAGAGTATGTCTCTTGCACCTCATGCTATTCATTTAAGAGATGGGAAAAAATTAGGTGATACTGAAATAATAGATACAATGATTAAGGATGGTTTATGGGACGCATTTCACGGATATCATATGGGTGTAACAGCTGAAAATGTAGCTACAAAATTTCAAGTAACTAGAGAGGATCAAGACTCTTTTGCTTTAAGATCTCAGGAGAAAGCCCTAGATGCTCAAAAAAAAAATAAATTTAAAAATGAAATAATCAATATCAAAATAAAATCAAAAAAAAATGAAATCAATTTTCATAAAGATGAACATCCGAGAGATGGAATTAATCTTGAGGCTCTTTCAAGGTTAAAACCAGTTTTTAAAAAAGATGGGACTGTAACTGCTGGTAATGCTTCAGGTATAAATGATGGAGCTGCTGCAGTTACACTTATGACAAATAACGAAGCAGAAAAAAGGAGTCTACAAAAACTTGTATCGATAAAATCTTGGGCAAGTTGTGGAGTAGATCCTGCCGTGATGGGAACTGGACCAATCCCAGCCTCTAAAAAAGCTCTAGAAATAGCTGGATGGTCTGTAAAAGACGTGGACTTATTTGAATTTAATGAAGCTTTTGCAGCTCAAAGTATTGCTGTTTTAAGAACGCTTTCTGTTCCAAAAGAAAAAGTAAATGTCAATGGAGGCGCAATAGCTTTGGGTCATCCTATAGGAGCTTCAGGAACTAGAATACTTGTAACTCTCATTCATGAAATGGTAAGAAGAGATGTAAAAAAAGGATTAGCATCATTATGTATTGGTGGAGGGATGGGCATTGCAATGTGCATTGAAAGATAATGGAAATATCGAAACCTTATAAAGGAAAAAGGAAACGTAAATTAAAAAAGATGCCTTTTACGGTAAAAGGTTACATTCTTTATTACGCCTTTTTTTGGGTATTAATTATTTCTATTTATTTAGCTTATTATTAGAATTTATCTTAATAGATATTTTTTTAATAGAATCTTCTGTACAATCATACTCCTATCAAATCTAATTTTTTTCTTCTTATAGAATAGTCCAAATAGCCATTTCATATCTAATTTGACTAAATTTAAATGACAAAAAATAGCGTAAAATGTGTCTAAAATGTACTTAGCACGCGATTTGTCCTAATCTTTATAGTTTATTATTCACCCTCTTTTTAATATGTTCCAACCAGTTTATAATAACTAATTATGGCTCAA
>MDSV01133722.1_pt1 | contig 15632 bp, 18 predicted proteins | sample 810851 | NCBI WGS metagenome assembly MDSV01 (sample SAMN05326640, study PRJNA326480) | marine metagenome | isolation source: seawater | place: Atlantic Ocean: North East | collected 2012
GCCCAAAACTATTGGGCAAGCCTTAAGAATCGACGGGATAACACCTGCGGCAGCCTATATTTTATTATCCCATATTAAGAGGGGAAGAGCTAAGCTAAAATTAGCATAAATGGATAGATCTAGTCAGATTAGTACATTTAATAGATATTATAGCGTTTCACGTGAAACAATTAATAAACTGGAAAATTTCGAAAAACTGCTTATTAATGCAAATAAATCATTAAATTTGATTGGAAAATCGACATTAGGCCAAATATGGATAAGACATTTTTTAGATAGCTTTCAAGTTATTGATTTTATTGATATAAATGAAGAAATGATTACAGATTTAGGTTCAGGAGCGGGATTTCCTGGGATAGTGCTAGCAATTGCAGCACAAGAAAGGAAAATTCCGATAAAATTTAATTTAATAGAGAAAAGTAAAAAGAAAACAATTTTTTTGGAAGCTGTTATTAAGAAATTAAATTTAAAAGCCAATGTTATTACTAGAAATATTTTTGATGAAGAAACAAAAATATCTAGCGATATAATTACTGCAAGAGCTTTTAAACCTTTACCCGTAATTTTAAAACTTATACACAACCAAGCCTTAAATTATAAAAAATTTTTTGTTTTTCTGGGAAAAACTGGAAAAGAAGAATTACTTCAGGCTTCTAAACTTTGGGATATTAAGTATAAGCAAAGAATGAGTATTACTAGCAACGATTCGCTAATATTAGAAATTAACAATATTAAAAAAAAATAAATTGAAAAAAACTCAAATCATTTCTGTTATTAATCAAAAAGGGGGCGTGGGTAAAACTACAACTGTTATCAATTTAGCTACCGCACTTTCTTTCCAAAATAAAAAAGTTTTAGTAATAGATTTAGATCCGCAAGGCAATGCAACTACTGGTTTAGGTTTATCAAATAACGATAATAAACTTACTATTTATGATGTGCTAAACGGCAATTGTTCAATCGTTGAAACAATAAAAGAAACTAAAATTAAAAATTTAAATATAATTTCATCAAACGTTGATCTCTCGGGTTTGGAAGTTGAAACTGCGAATGAGAGCAGAAGAGCTTTTATGTTAAGAGATAAAATTGATAATTTTTTAAAAAGTGAAGAAAATAATTTTTCATATGTATTTGTTGATTGCCCGCCATCATTAAGTTTACTAACAATTATGGCACTAGTTGCTGCAGAATCATTAATAGTGCCACTTCAAGCCGAATTCTTTGCATTAGAAGGAGTTAGTCAATTAATTAAAACAATAGATAGAGTTAAATTCAAATTAAATCCCGATTTAAATATTCGGGGTGTTTTATTAACAATGTTTGATAAAAGAAATAAATTATCCTCAGAGGTAGATGCTGAAGCTCGCAAATTCTTTAAGGACAAAGTTTACGAAACAGTTATACCAAGAAATGTTAGGCTTTCAGAAGCCCCATCCCATGGTGCTCCTGTTTTAGTTTATGACAAAAATTGTTCTGGTAGCAAATCATATTCCCGTTTTGCAGAAGAGTTTTTAGAGCAAGAAAATTCAGTTGAAAGTAGTGCAGCATAATGATTGAAAATCGAATTAAAAAAGGACTTGGTCGTGGGCTTTCATCTTTGTTAGGGGATACACCTGAGAAAACTAAAACCGACAAGATTTTAATTACTGACATTTCGAGAAATAAATTTCAACCTAGAAAAAATTTTAGCAAAGACAGCTTAGAAGAATTAACTAACTCAATTAAAGCTCAAGGCGTAATTCAGCCAATAGTAGTAAGACGCGATAAACAAAATGCTAAAAAATACGAAATTATAGCTGGAGAAAGAAGATGGCTTGCATCCCAAAATGCTGGTCTTCATGAAGTGCCAGTTGTTATTTTAGATAATATTGATGATGTCAAATCATTAGAGTTTGCAATTATAGAAAACGTTCAAAGACAAGATTTGAATGCTGTTGATGAGTCAAAAGGCTATCAAAGATTAATTGAAGAATTTAATTATAGTCAAGAAAAACTAACAGAATTTATAGGAAAAAGCAGGAGCTATATAGCTAATTCATTGAGATTATTATCTCTTCCTACTGAAGTTTTATCAATGGTAGAAAATGGCAGCTTGTCGGCTGGACATGCAAGATCAATAATAGGAATTCAAAACGCAACGGAGATTGCAAAAAAAATAGTTCAAAAAAAACTTTCTGTTAGACAGGCAGAAGTTTTAACACGTCAGTTCAGAAATAATAAATTTAAAAAAATTAATAAAACTGATGCAAATATACTAGACCTGCAAAGAGTTTTGGAAGAAAAAATGGGACTTTCAGTTTTTATTAAAAACAAAAAAAATAATTCTGGTATTATTTCTTTCGAATATCAAAATCTTGACCAGCTAGATAAAATTATTGATACTATTAAAAAGAACTACTAACTTTCTTGCATACACTTGTAAAAAATTTAAAAAAAATAACTTTAGATAATTGAGGCTTTTTTTTACAAAGTAGCTCTGTCTCATTAATTTCATTTAGTGTTTTTTGAATATCACTAAGACTCCAAATAGTTAGCTGTTTTTTTACCATCGCTTTTTCTAGCCAAAAAATAGGTGGTTTTGTTGCATTTAATAAACTATCTAAATTGCTGAAATCTGTCTCAACCTTTTTCATAGCTAATAGTCTTTGCATTTTGTTGTTTAATGCTCTCAATAAAAATATCTGGTTAACAGAATTGGTATATGTTTCGGACAAAATTTTTTTATATTCTGTAATATTGCCACTTAAGCATTCGTTAATGAGAATGTCTATTTTATGTTCCCCAGAAAAATTAATTAATTGCTTTATATCATCTGCCTCTAAATTTTTTTTATTTAGTGCAAAAGATTTAATTTTTTCAATTTCATTTTTTAAATTATTACGATCTTTATTAGATTTTTCTACTATTAAATTAATTACTTCCCTAGAAATGCTTATATTATTTTTTTTTAATTCACTTGCTGCAATAAATTCTAAATCTCTATTATTATCCAGGTAGCAAGGTACACATAGAGTTTTAGTATTTTTTTCAAAAAAATTTCTGAGTTTTGATTTTTTTTCTAATACTTCGGCATTTATAATTAAAAAAATATTTTTTGGACATTTCTCAGATATATCCTCCATTTGCTTTAATATTTTATCACTTGCATTATTAATACTTATAACTTTTTTATCTCCAAAAAGTGACCCAGAATAAATCGAATTATAAAAATTATCCTCATTTTCATATATTTCATTTTCATAAAAGGTTAAGTATTCAGTATCTTTATTCTTAATTGCTTGCTTAATTATTTTAGCAATATCTTTTTTTAATCCAATGTTTTCTCCATATAACAAAAATAAATTATATTTTAAAAAATTAGATATTTTTTTTGATATTTCGAAACTTTTAGCGATCACTTCAATTTATATTTTCCGAAAATTTAATTATCAAATCTTGATAAGTCTTATTTATTAAATTCTCAATTGTTTGGTTTTCTAAGTTTACTGTATCTGAATATTGGTCCTGAACTTTGTAAGTTATTGAATTAGTAAAACTATTATCTAATATAACATTCATAGAAGAGAAATCATTAATTTTAATTTTTGAAACTAAACTAATTTTATATTCGATAATCTTGCCGGCGCTATTTTTTATATTTGCACTTTTATTTTTTGTAGTTTCAATCGTAATAGATACTTCTTTTTTATTTTGATTTCCTTTATCAGACTTTGATAAATTATGTAATTTAGCATAAATTCTATTACCAAGATCTTGATTTCCAACAATCGTGTGATTTGCAATTTTAAACTGAAGGTTTTCAGAATTAAAAATTGGTTTATATCCAGAGCAACCAGAAGTCATAACTACTAAGGCAATCGATATAGCTAGATAAAAAATCTTTTTCATTTTTCAGTAATAAAGTTTAGCAATTTATCTTTTATATATATATTTTTTATTATTTTATTATTTTCTAAATATTTAGACACATTATCAATTTCTTTAGCTTTTTTAATAATTAAATTTTTCTCTTCATTTACCTTAACTTGAAACATTCCTCTTTTCTTCCCATTTATTTGAACAACTATCGTACAGTTTTCTTCTTTTAATAAATTAGTATTAAATTCTGGCCAGTAAAAGTTTATTTTCATTTTTTCGCAACATTCGTGTGCAATATGTGGAATAAGAGGCATTAACAACATTATAATCTTTTCCCAAGCATTTTTTAAAGTTTTGTTGGACGTTTTATTACTTATGACATGTTGATTTATTAAATTATAAATTTCGTGAATATTAGCTACCACTACATTGTATTGAAAATTATCTAAATTTTTTGTGATATTATGAATAGTTTTATTAACAGCCCTTTCTAAATTAATATCCTGTTCTTTTGATGGAGCATCATTTTTATTTAAAATTTCATTGTTCAATTTCCAAATTTTTTGAATAAATTTAAAAGATGCCGAAACACCTTCCTGAGACCATTGGACATCTCTTTCTGGTGGGCTGTCTGATAAAATAAACCATCTTATAGAATCTGCGCCATAAATATTAATCATATTCTCTGGATCTATTATATTTTTTTTAGATTTTGACATTGCTTCTGAAGATCCTGTAATGACTTTTTTATTATTTTTTTTTAAAACAAAATTTCCTCTTTGATCTTTTTCTACTTCATCTGGATATAACCATTGATTTTCTTCATTTTTGTACGTTTCGTGACAAACCATACCTTGTGTAAATAAACTTTCAAAAGGTTCTATATAATTAAAATCTTTATTTTTAAATGCTAAAGCACGCATAAAAAATCTTGAGTATAACAAGTGTAGAATAGCGTGTTCTACACCCCCAATATATTGATCAACTGGCATCCAATACTTAAGATCATTCATATCATAGCCATACTTTTTATTTTTTGATGAACAAAATCTTATAAAATACCAAGAAGAATCTACGAATGTATCAAGAGTATCAGTTTCTCTGGTTACTTTTTCACCAGACATAAGCGTTGTGTGCTTCCACGTATTATGTATTTCCAAAGGATTGCCTTTTGATTTAAGATTAACGTCATCTGGAAGTAATATGGGTAAATCCTTTTTATTTACTGGAAGAGCTTTTCCATCCTTAGTATAAACTATTGGTATTGGGCAACCCCAATATCTTTGTCTTGAGACACCCCAATCTTTTAATCTAAAAGTAATTTTTTTTTCACCCAATTTTTTTTCTGAAATTACTTTAATAGCTTTTTCTATAGCATCATTTACTTTAAGATTATTTAAAAAACCAGAGTTAAATAAAATTCCATCATCAGTGTAGGCTTTATCTGTTATACTAAAATTTTTAGCATCTTCATTTTCAGGTTTTACTACTGGAATGACTTTAAGTTTATACTTGTTAGCAAAGTCAAGGTCTCTTTGATCGTGTGCTGGACATCCAAAAATTGCACCAGTTCCATAGTCCATTAAAACAAAATTTGCAAAATATATTGGAATTTTTATATTTTTATCTAAGGGGTGGACAGCAAATAAATTAGTATTAAATCCTATTTTTTCAGCATTAGCCATGGCTTCTTCAGTAGTACCCATTTTTGAGCAATCTATTTTAAATTTTGAAAATTCTTTATCATTTTCAAATCTTTTAGATATTGGGTGGTCTATAGAAAGTGCTATAAATGTTGCTCCAAATAAAGTATCAGGTCTTGTTGTAAAAATTTTAATTTTTTCAGATTTTTCTTTTTTACTTTCTTCAATACTAAAATAAATTTCACACCCATAAGATTTTCCTATCCAATTTTTTTGCATTAGCTTTACTTTGTCAGGCCAATTTTTTAAATTATTAAGGCCATCTAGTAAATCTTGAGAAAATTTTTTAATATTAAAAAACCACTGTGACAGTTTTTTTCTTTCTACTATTTCCCCTGATCTCCATCCTCTACCATCGATAACTTGTTCGTTTGCTAAAACAGTTTTATCTACAGGATCCCAATTAACGTATGTATCTTTTTTATAAACTAAATCTTTTTTAAAAAGCTCAAGAAAAAATTCTTGTTGATGTTTGTAATAATCAGGGTCACATGTAGATATTTCACGATCCCAATCTAAAGAAAAACCAAGAAGACTTAATTGTCGTTTCATAGTTTCAATATTTTTTTTAGTCCACTCTTTTGGATGTAAATTATTTTCACGAGCAGCATTTTCAGCTGGCATACCAAAAGAATCCCATCCCATAGGATGAAGTACATTAAATCCTCTTAATTTTTTATACCTAGCCAACACATCTCCAATTGTGTAATTTCGTACATGACCCATATGAATTTTTCCTGAAGGATATGGGAACATTTCTAAACAATAAAATTTTTTTTTATTTTTATCTATTTTGGCTGAATTAGTTTTATTTTTTGACCAAATTTCCTGCCATTTTTTCTCTACAGTTTTTATGTTATATCTTTCCATAAATAGTGAAAAACTAGATATTCATAATTTTTAAAAGAGACTAGTTAATTTTTTTTTGGCCTTTTTTTTCTATTTTTATCTTTTAATTCTTTATCAAAAACTGCAGCTTTTCTAAGAATAGCAACTTGCAGTTCAGATTCTAATGCAGAAGATATTTTTTTGACTGAGCACTTCTGCTGTATATTACACTTTTTCTTATGTACAATAATTTTTAAACCATCCGCTCTTACTTCATTTGTTAAAAAACGTATAGTAATTTTAATAGATTCATCTGATGCGGTCCCTTCATTGTACCAGTCTGTAGTAATAATTCCGCCCGAGTAATCAACATTAGCTAATGGTAAAAAATCTAATATTTCTAAAGTTGCTCTCCACATTGGGTTTGAGCTTGCAAAAGAGTAGTTCGTTCCCCCATCTTTTCTTCCTCCCATTAAAGTAAAACCTCTACCCTCCTCAAGGTTTTTTCTAACTCTTTCATCGGCGTTTGGAGAAACTTTTCGCGCATCTACTGGTTTATAAATTCCACACGAATTTAAAGAAGTAATTAGCGCAATTATTAAAAAAATTGTGAATATGTTTTTTTGGATATAATTATAAAAAATCATTTAGTTATATTTATTACATTAATTAGTCTGTGCAAAGCGCACGTATTAAGTTAAGAAATAAGCCAATTTAAAATATTTAAAAATACCTTGATAAATGTGTAGCAAAAATACCACACTTATCAAAAAAATACCTATTTTATTAGTATTTTTGTTTGTTTATTTCATTGTAGTGGTATTTTTACACCATTCATATGAATAACTTAACACAAGGAGAAATTATGAATAAATTAACTAAAATAGGAGCAACTGCATTGTGCGGTTCTCTTGCTGCTGTTTCAGCTGCTAACGCAGGTGAAATGGTTGTTAAAGGCGGTGCTACTGTCACTCACACAAGTCTAGAGCAGGAAACTACTGGTAACCCTCTAGGTATGAATAGTGGTTTAACTTTTGTTGGTTCAGGTGAACTTGACAATGGAACTACATTCACATTGACATTAACAGACGCAGATAAGAGTGCATACTCAGCTGGTTCATTAAGCATGACGACGCCAAGTATGGGTTCTATCACAATAGATCAATCAGGTGGTGGTATTGACCGTTACGACGATATGATGCCAACTGCTTGGGAAGAAACAAACGGCACAGGATTATCAACTGGTTTACAAACAGTTGCTGGTGTTGGTGCTAATACTAACATCGAGTGGGGAGTACCTGCAGATATGTTGCCAGATGGCGTAAGCGCAAACGTTGCTTATTCATTTAGTAACTCAGGTGGCGCTCCAAACGATAAAGCAGTAGGTGGCGATTCAGGTAAAGCAGGAAGCGGATACGACATTACACTAGCACATTCAGGATTAATGGATGGGTTAAATGTATTTGGCGGTTACTCTGTGACTGAGCAATACAAAGAAAACACTGATGGCGATAGAGTTCAAAAAGTTATTGGAGCTACTTACGCAATCGGTTCAGTTACTGTTGGTTATCAGTGGAGTCATGACGGGCAGCAAACATCAACAGCTGCAGCAGTTAGCTCTTATGAAAACAATGCATATGGTTTATCATTTGCAGTAAATGATGATTTATCATTATCTTACGGTGTTCATAAATCTGATCAAAGTAAACAAAACGGTACAAGCGTTGAGTTAGAAGGTAGTTCACTACAACTAGCTTATTCAATGGGTGGTGCTTCAATTAAAGTAGCAGAAACTTCTGTAGACAATGGTAACTACAATTCTGCAACTGATAAAGATGCAACAACTGTAGCTTTAACGTTAGCGTTTTAATAAGGGAGTATATAATAAATGAATAAATTAACTAAAGTTGGTTTATCGTCTTTATGTGGCTCTCTCGCTGCTCTTTCAGCTGCTAATGCAGGTGAAATGTCAGTTTCTGGTGGTGCAACAATTACGCACTCAACAAATTCTGGCGAAGTAGACGGTAACAATTTAGGTATGAATAGTGGTATAACTTTTTCTGGTTCAGGTGAACTTGATAATGGAACTACATTCACACTAACTATAACAAACGCAGATAAAGCTGCTTATTCAGCAGGTAGTGTCGCTATAGTAACTCCTAGTATGGGATCGTTTAATGTAGCTAGCGCATCTGGTGGAAATGGTATTGATGCATACGATGATAAAATGCCAACAGCTTGGGAGGAAACTTGGGGAACTTCACTAGGAACAGGTCTTGATCTGATTTCTGGAGTTGGTGCTTCAATGAACCTTCAATATAAGACACCAGTAATCATGGGTACTACTCTTGCGATTGCTCACTCTGCTTCTAACGACGGTGCACAAGTAAACGACAAAAGTACTTCTGGAGCTGCTAATTCTGCACTTCAAAGAGGTACGGATGTTGCAATAGATATTAACGTTCCTTACGTTAATGTATTTGCTGGTTACTCTATGACTGAACGTTACGGAGCTGGTAAAGCTGCAGGTACTAACCAAGATAAAAACGCCGACAGAGAAGAAGGTGTTATGGGTGCACTTATAACTATAGGTCCTGTTGTTCTAGGAGCGCAAGCTACTGGAGAGTACCTAGGTAATGAGCAAACTGGATCAGATGTTTTTGGTTACAAAAACGTTTCTTACGGTGTTGCTTTTAATATAAGTGATAACTTGTCTATCAGTTACGGTAATGTGGAATCTAAACAAGGTTTCGTATCACAAGATGGTGGTGCAAGTGGTAAACCTAGCAGATTAATGGAAATCGACTCTTACCAGATCGCATACACTATGGGTGGTGCATCTATTAAGATTGCCGAGTCTGAAGTTACTAATGCTAAGTACCAAACTGGAACTGGTAATACTAAAGAAGCAACTACAATTGCTTTATCTTTAGCGTTTTAAATAATATTTAAAAGAAGAAATTCTTTAGAAAACCGGCCTTTTAAAGGCCGGTTTTTTTTTGAATAAACTGATAGCTCCAAACCCCTTAATATTCAATAATTTAAGTTCAGAAATTTTATTCTTATTAATTCCTCCCAAGGCAAAGAATTTAATATTATTTGCTCGTGATAGCATATTAAATTTATATATATCTAAAAATTTTTTTCTCTTTTTTACAAAAAAAATAGGTGCAAGAAATATTGCGCTACATTTTTGGCGTATTTTTTCTTTTATTTCTTTTTGAGAATGTGCCGAACCTATAATTGTAAGATTTTTTTTCTCTAGGTTATTAAACCTTTGAGTTTTGTTAAATGACGGAATGTAAATACCGTCTGCTTTCACTTTTAGTGCTAATTTTAAACTATTTGATACATAAAGTTTAAATTTTGTCTTTTTACAAGCATTTGAAATCTTTATAAGTTCTACCACTCTTTTCTTGCTACGATAATTTCTATAAATTATACCTATATTTGTTTTATTATTTTTAAAAATTGAACTATGATATTTATCTAAAAAAACAAAATGGTCTGGTAAATTTTTATGCATAAATCTGTGCAAAGATTAAACTCACTCAAAATTAAAATTAAAGAAATTATTGGCAAAACACAACTTAAAACTCTACCCCAGATTATTGCAGTAAGTAAAACGTTTCCACTTACTTCAATTTTACCATTAATTGAATCGGGTCATTTACATTTTGGAGAAAATAAAATTCAAGAAGCTGAAGAAAAATGGTCAGAAATAAAAAGTAAAAACAACAAATTACAATTACATATGATTGGAAGATTACAATCTAATAAGGCTAAAAAAGCGGTAAAACTTTTTGATTATATTCACTCACTTGATAGTGAAAATTTAGCAAAAAAAATAAACCAGCATCAAATTGAGTTAAATAAAGTTACTAAATTATTTATTCAAATCAATTTAGGTGAGGAGGAACAAAAATCTGGAATATTAATTAAAAATCTTAATGAATTTTATAACTATTGTATTAAAGATTTATCTTTAAATGTTGTCGGGTTAATGTGCCTTCCTCCAATTAATAATGATCCAACCAAATATTTCGAATTACTAAACAAAAAAACTAAAGATTTAAATTTACGAGAGCTAAGCATCGGCATGAGTGGTGATTATGAAAAAGCTTTATCTAGTGAAACAACTTTTTTAAGATTAGGAACCGCTATATTTGGAGAAAGAAATATCTAACTAATTATAATTTTAGTTCTTCCATTAATTAATGGAAGTATTTTCAGAAAATGTTTTTTCATAATTGCGATACATCCTTCAGTTGATTTATATTTTTTGCTGGTTAAGTGTAAAAAAATAGCACTCCCTTTTTTTTTAACTACTTTTGTATAGTTATATTTAATCACTATTAGCATGTCATAATTTTTACTTTTTTTATATAATTTCTCTGCACTCCACTTAAATGGAAAACTTATTTCTTTATTATATTTATTACTTCTAATATCATCACACCATCCCATATCTTTTTTAATAATTCTTTTCTTTATCTTGCACGGCGGAAGTTTGATTCTATCTCTACGATAATATAAAGTTCCTAGCTTAAAGATACCTTTTGGAGTTGAAAGATCTCCCTCTTTTTTAGAGTTTGTAATACCTGATTTACCAACGCTACACCTAAATTTATAATCTTTATATAGAAGAATTTGTCTTTTTATTTTAATATTCATATGAGCTATTAATATGAGTAATTTGACTATATCAATTTTTGAAAATCAAATCTTTTTAGAGATAGTAAAGGAAATACAATCATTATCAAAATTTAAATTTACAAATTTTACTAATATAGAATTATGCGTAAGTGATGCCAAAAAAAACAACAAATTAGTAGTTTTTTTTAAAAATGAGAGAAATGATGAAATGTATAAACATATTATAAAACAAAATATTCCAATCTTAGTAATTTCTAATTTAAAAAATTTTAAAAAAGAAAATTTAAATGAATATACTGATCTACTTAACATGCCATTTAAAATATTAGATTTTGAGAAAAAAATAATTTCTATAATTGCTAAATTTCAATTTAAAAAAAATTCCTTAATTCATTTAAATAATTATGTTATAGATAAAAATGAACGAAAAATTAAAAAAGATAATATCGAACTTCAGCTGTCAGAAAAAGAAGTTAATTTTCTTATTTTATTTAGTACAAGCAAAGAACCAATAAATAAAAAAGTTGTTTTAACAAAAGTATGGAACTATTCCTCAGATACTGAAACTCATACTGTTGAAACACATATACATAGACTTAGAAAAAAAATTTTAGAAAAATTTAATGATAAAAATTTCATTAAAAATAATAGTAAAGGTTATTTTATTTGAAAAAAAAATCACGAAATCTTATTGCTAAAGATCTGTTTTCTCAAAAATATAAGAGAAGAGTAGTTAAACCTAAAAAAGGAAAAGGAAGCTTTAAGAGAAAAAAGAAATAATTTTTTTAGTATTAAAGTCTTGCCCCAATTTTTTGAATTACTTTTGAGGACATTTCAGTACCTTTTTTTAAGCTCTCTTTTAAGGGAAGTTTATTTACGTAACCATGCAGAAAACCTGATGCGAAAAGATCACCGGCTCCTGTTAAATCAACAATATTTAAATTTTTTTGCACATCGCACTCAACAACCTCATTCCCATTAATAGCGATTGCTCCATTTTCTCCTCTAGTAATTACAACTATTTTTTTTAATTCTTTTGCAAAATTTATAACATCATCAAATGTTTTTGCATTAATTAAAGAAGTTATTTCTTGTTCATTTGCAAAAGTGACATCTAATTTATTTTTTACCAAATTTAAAAAATGTGTTTTATGTCTTTCAACACAAAATAAATCTGATAACGACATAGCAACTTTATTTGAATTTTGAATTGCTTTATCAAAAGCTTTTTTGGGATCACCCTCATCCCACAAATATCCTTCTAAAAGTGTTATTTCACTTTTTTTGACAGCGTTTACATCTACGTCGCTATCATTAATTTTTCCTGCGGTGCCTAAAAAGGTACACATAGTTCTTTCTGAGTCTGGCGTAATTAATATTAAACAAGTTCCAGTCGGTAACTTTTCTTTTTTTTTAGAATAATAGTATTCTACATTTTCTTTTTTTAAACCGATTTCATATTTATTTCCTAAATCATCAGAATTAACTTTTCCAATAAATCCCACTTTATTCCCAAGTTGAGCCAATCCCACAATAGAGTTTGCAACCGAACCTCCGGAAACTGTTTCTTCTATCTTTAAACTAGATAATAATTTTTTAAACTCTGGTTCATCAACGAGTTTCATAGTACTTTTTGTTAATTCATTAGCTTTTAAAAAACTATTTTCTACCTTGCAAATTACATCAACTATTGCGTTTCCAATTCCTAAAATTTTCATATTAAGCTTTCTTTGTTTTAATTATTTTTTTTCGGCCAGGATAACAACTGTTACAAATTTTACAAGTCATACCATAGCAATTTCTTGCAGTACAAAACTCTCTTCCATAATATATTATTTGAAGATGAAGTTTATTCCACGACTTTTTAGGAAATAATCTTTTTAAATCTTTTTCAGTTTGAACAACGTTTTTTCCATTAGTTAAACCCCATCTTTGTGCCAATCGATGTATATGTGTATCTATTGGAAAGGCAGGATATCCAAATCCCTGAGACATGACTACACTTGCAGTCTTGTGTCCTACACCTGGTAGTTTTTCTAACTCTTCAAAACTTTTTGGAACATTTCCGTCATACTTTTCTAGTAATATTTTTGAAAGTAAATATATACTTTTAGCTTTAATTCTAAATATGCCTATACTCTTTATTAATTTCTCAATTTTTTTCCTACCTAATTTTACGAAATGTTCAGGTTTATTATATTTGGGGTATATATTTTTAGTTACATTGTTCACATTAATATCAGTACATTGTGCAGACAAAAGAACAGAAACTAATAAAGTAAATTTACTGTTATGTTTTAAAGGAATAGGAGTTTTGGGATAAATTTTATTTAGCTTTTTTAATATTAATTTAGCCCTCTGTTTTTCATTCATCAATTTTCAGGTTTAAAAATTAGGCATAATCCATTATTACAAAATCTTTTTTGATTTGATTTTGGTCCATCATCAAAAACATGGCCATGGTGAACACCACATTTAGCACAATGATATTCAACTCTTTTTATACCAAATGATTTATCAATTTTAGTTTTAAAGGCACCTGGCAATGACTCTGTAAATGATGGCCAACCAGTTCCACTATCAAATTTTGCATTTGAAGAAAAAAGTTTTGCTCCACAATTAGCACAATGAAAATAACCTTTTCTCTTTTCATAATTTAGAGCACTAGTAAATGGTCTCTCAGTAGACTCATCAAACATAATTTTTTTCTGTTCTTCAGTAAGGTTTGGATTAATCATCTTTTTTATTACAGCATATAATAAATTGTGAGGTAAAATAATTGTTGAAAAAAACGATAATCCAAATAGCTTTATAAATTTTCTTCTAAAATTTTTCATTGATATTTTTTCTTTGCTTAATTTATTTAAAATTTAAAACATTTCTCATTGAATATAAGCCAGGTTTTTTTTTCATCAGCCACTTTGCTGCTGTTAAAGCCCCTTCTGAATATAGAGCTCTATCGAAAGCCTCGTGATTCAGGGTAATTATTTCTTTACCGCTTGAGAAAGTTACTTCATGTTCACCAATAGTCTCACCTTTTCTAATTGAATTAAAATTAATTTTTTTACTATAAGGAAAATACTTTTTATTTAAATATTTTTTACCCATAAGTTTATAAAAATTCTTATTCTTGCCAGTTGCAATTCCTTTCCCCAGCATTAAGGCAGTACCCGAAGGATGATCTTTTTTATGTTTATGATGCACCTCAAAGACTTTATTTAAAAAATTATCTCCAAGAGATTTTGAAGTTATTTCAGTTAAATACATTAATAAATTTATTCCCAAACTCATATTACCAGCTTTAAGTATAGGGATTTTTTTAGAATATTTTTTTATTAAATTTTCCTCTTTTTTTGAAAAACCAGTAGTACCAATAACTACTTTTTTTTTTAATTTAGAAGCAATTTTTAAAATTTCTAATGTACTTTTTGGGATTGTAAAATCTATAATTATGTTTGCGTTTTTAAATGCTTCTTTTGAATTTAATTGGGGTCTTAAACCAGATATTTTTTTATTAAAAAGTCTATTTTCCGTAATTGAAACCAGTTTAAAGTTTCTGGCGTTTTTTGAGGATTTAATAAGCTGTTTACCCATTCTACCGAGGCATCCAGTTATTGATAGTTTAATTTTTTTCATTTTTTACTTGTTAAAAAACAATAACATATTTAAACACTTTTTAAAATTATTCACTTAAAATTTATTTGATAAAAACGATTTAATATATGGATCTCATTTTAGAAAATTTAGTACTACTAATTTTGATAATTATTCAATCTATTTTTGGAATTGGTTTATTATTATTTGGCACGCCCACCTTTTTAATGCTTGGTTACGATTTTTTAAATACTCTAAATTTTTTATTACCAATTTCGATACTCATAAGTTCTCTCCAATTAATAAGATTTAAAACACCAATTAAAAAAATAATTTTTGAATATAATTTATATTGCCTACCATTTTTGGTTTTATTTTTAATAATGGCCCTAAACTTTAAGGATATTTTAAATTTTAAAATTTATGTTGCAGTTGTTTTAATAGTTACATCTATACTTGCGCTAAAAAAAAATACTTTTTTTTCCTTAAAAAAAGTTATTTTAAAATATAAAAAATTTATTTTAATTTTTATCGGATCTGTTCATGGACTTACTAATATGGGCGGAGGTTTCTTATCTATATTTTCTTCTTTAATTAATAATGGGGATAAAAAATATACACGATATTTTATATCTTATAGTTATCTAGTTATGGGATTATTACAATATGTGATCTTATTGCTTTTAGAATATAGAAATTTAAGTTTTTCTAAAATTTATTATGTTTTATTAGTATTAATTATTTATTTTCCTTCACAAAAAATTTTTAAAAAAGTTAATAATATTTTATTTGGAAGAATTGTTAGTTTTATTGCACTTCTTTATGGGGTAATTATTTTATTTTCTAATTTTTATATAAATTAATTTTTCCAGAATCTTTTTGCTTTTTCAAAAAAATCTTTCATAATTGGGTTAGTTTTAGCATCCTCTAACTTTTTAAATTGTTCTAAAAGGTTTTTTTGTTCTTTAGTTAAAGATACAGGAACCTCAGTAA
>MDSV01030431.1_pt1 | contig 15630 bp, 14 predicted proteins | sample 810851 | NCBI WGS metagenome assembly MDSV01 (sample SAMN05326640, study PRJNA326480) | marine metagenome | isolation source: seawater | place: Atlantic Ocean: North East | collected 2012
AGAAGTATTTTAAGGCAGGAAATGGGGATGGTTTTTCAGGGCAGTGCCTTATTCGATTCCATGACTGTAGAGGAAAATATCATGTTTCCCATGCGCATGTTAACCCAAAAAAGCCATGAAGAAATGCTCTCCAGAGCCAATGAAGTCATCAATCGTGTCAACTTGATCAACGCCAATAAAAAACTTCCCTCCGAGATTTCCGGGGGTATGCAAAAAAGGGTGGCCATTGCTCGTGCAGTGGTGATGAACCCCAAGTACCTATTTTGTGACGAACCCAATTCAGGTCTCGATCCTAAAACCTCCATTTTGATTGACAATTTGATACAGGAAATTACCAAAGAATATCAAATTACCACTGTAATCAATACACATGACATGAATTCGGTGATGGAAATTGGTGAAAAAGTATTGTTTCTAGAAAACGGTCAAAAAGGCTGGGAAGGCTCCAATCAAGAAGTCTTTAAGACAGAAAACCAAAGTGTCGGCAATTTTATTTACTCCTCCAACCTATTCAAAAAAGTTAGAGAAGTGTATCAGAAGGAAAATTAATCTTCTTTTTGATCGAACTTTTTTAGGGCATTGACAGAGATTTCCTTTACCTCTTGATTTTTATACATTTCATTCTATTTTGATTACCTGGGCATGAGGGCTAAAAAGATACAGTCTATTTCCATCCAATTCCTGACACTCATAACGCTTGGTTTTTCTTTCTCCCCGGATGAACCTTCTTCCGTTGTGGATTTCAAAAATAGCACCCTTTTCTAATTCAAAAATAAAGTTTTTTTCATTCTCGGGATCAAATTTATTGAGTACAATGGCCAATTGAGAGTCGGTTTCGGAGGACGCCTTTGGATTTCTAAAATGCAGCTGTAAGACTTCCAGTAAATTCTCAGGAAAAATTTCTGCGGTCAAAAAAGGCAACATGATTTTTCTGTAGGTGTTTTTCCACTCTTTTCCATGAGGTTTGATGCCCAGACCAAAATCTTTGTAAGTCACCAAGTGAGCAATTTCATGAACGGTGGTGATCAAAAATCGGTAGGGATTCGGCATCCTATTCACAGTGATCTGATGCCTTCCTTTGGGCAAGGCCCTAAAATCACCGTGTTTGGTAATTCGCTTTCGGGTAACGACCAGGTTTACCTCCCAATCCATGAGGTACTTTAAAAGTAGAGGAAGAGAAGCAGTAGGAACTAAATTATCAATAGCACTCATCGAATCCCTCATCTTGTCTAAGGAGTTGAAGAGGAAATTGGCAACACCTTTCCATTGTAAAACTGATGTCCCTTCAGAGCAAAACCAATAATATAATCGGCCATTTGAGCCGCACTGAGGGGGGCTTGATAACCCGGAAAAGCTTCCTCCAACATTTCTGTTTGTACTGCGCCCAAGGCCAGTGCATTAAAGGAAGGGCCGCTTTCTTTAAACTCCTCCGCCAAAAGCTCTGTAAGAATTACCAAGGCTCCCTTGCTACTGCTGTAGGCTGATAGGCCAGGGAACTTGGCGCTTCCCTGAACTCCTCCCATACTGGTGATATTGAGAATGTGTCCTTTTATGTTTATAATTGGCAGCAGCAAACGGGTGAGGGTTGCAACAGCAAAAACATTGACCTTATAAACCTCCTCAAATTCACTGGAAGAAATTTCTAAAAAAGGTTTATTGATCAAACTTCCTGCATTGTTGATCAAAACATCAATACTTTTAAAGGAAGTCTTTATTTCTTCTACAAAATTCACCACCGCTGACTCTATGGACAAATCCACTGCAAAAGGATGAATATTTTGTATCCCATTTAAGGGCGTTATGTTTCTGGAAAGGGCGATGACCCTATGACCTGCCGCCGCAGCTTGTTTACAGATTTCAAAGCCCACTCCTCTACTGGCGCCTGTTAAAAGAAGGGTTTTCATTCATTTTAGTTTTAAGTGTCAGCTTTGGAATTCCTCAACTAGGAAACCAAAAGTCGAATGGGGTTTTCGATATAAAGTCTAAGGGATTGGAGAAATTGTGCTCCGGTGGCTCCATCTATAGTTCTATGATCACAGGCTAATGTCAATTTCATGGTATTCCCTACTACGATTACATCCTCTTTTACCACGGGTTTGTTCTCTATGGCTCCTACGGAAAGGATAGCTGAGTTCGGTTGATTGATGATAGAGGTAAACTCTTGTATACCAAACATCCCCAAGTTGGAAACGGTAAAAGTACTCCCATCCATTTCGGCAGGGGTTAATTTTTTGTCTCTGGCCCTAAGGGCATAATCTTTGACCGTTACCCCAATTTGTCTCAAGTCCAGCTCATCGGTAAATTTGAGTACTGGAACGACAAGACCGTCCTCAACTGCTACTGCAACCCCCAAATGAACGTGGTGGCTTTGAACAATCCTGTCGTCAAACCACTGAGAATTGACCTGTGGATGCTCCCTTAAAGCCAGTGCAACCGCTTTAAGAACAATATCGTTAAAAGAAATTTTGGTGTCGGGTAAGGTATTAAATTGCTGTCTAAATGCGATGGCATTATCCATATTCAACTCCACTCCTAAATAATAGTGGGGCGCAGAAAATTTGGAAGCAGAAAGTCTTTTGGCAATGGCCTTCCTCATGGAGCTATTAGCCAATTCGGTTATGCTTTCCACTCCAGTAGGCCCAGATGTAACCCCATATCCTCCGGCAGCACCTTTAAAGTTTTCGATATCGCGTTTGATGATCCTTCCACCATCTCCGGAACCTTTAACCTGTTGCAGATTGATTCCTTTTTCCTCGGCTATTTTTTTGGCCAATGGAGAGGCGACTAATCTACCATTTTTATTTACTTGATCCACTACAGGGGCCTGAAAAGCCATAGGGGCGGGTTTTGGGGTTTGTGTTTGATCGGACACTACAGGTACAGCGACTTTAACCTTGGCTTCCTCTGCTTGGCTTTCTGTATTGGTACTGCCAGCAATAGCCGCTTTAAGCGCTTCGGGATCTGTTCCTTCTTTGCCAATGGCAGCCAAAACAGAATCTACAGCCGCAGATTGCCCTTCTTCAAGACCAATATAAAGCAATGTGCCGGAGTAAAAAGATTCGAACTCCATGGTGGCTTTATCGGTTTCTATTTCAGCTAAAATATCCCCCTCATTTACGGCATCACCCACTTTTTTATTCCATTTTGCAACTGTACCTTCTTCCATGGTATCACTTAACCTCGGCATGGTAATGACCACCATACCTTCTGGCATAGCTGTTTTATCTTCATCAGATTCAAAAGGTTCAATTTGAACTTCATCAGGTTTGATCTTTTTAGACGATTCGTCTATTTGGTCCGTTATAGCTTCAGCCCCAACAATCATGTGGTTGATTTCTTCACCTTTTTTACCAATTATAGCCAAAAGAGAATCTACCGGGGCTGTTCCCCCTTCTTCAATTCCAATATGAAGGAGTTCCCCTTCCTGAAAAGACTCGAATTCCATCGTGGCTTTGTCAGTTTCAATTTCGGCCAGAATGTCCCCTTCTTTTACCAGATCACCAACTTTCTTGAACCATTTCACCACAGTTCCCTCTTCCATGGTATCACTCAAACGAGGCATATTTATCAGTTCCGCCATTCTAGTCTAATTTATGCTTTATAAAGGGATAATCTTCTTGTTCGTAAACCGCATCATACATAACATTTTTTTCTGGGAATGGTGATGCTTCAGCAAATTTTTCACACTCTAAAACAGCTGCCTTTATCTTGGCGTCAATATTGTCCAACTTCTTTTGCGTTGAGTACTTATTTTTTAAAATAATTTCTTTGACTTGGTTAATGGGATCGATTTTTCTATATTCTTCGACCTCTTCTTTGGTTCTATATTTTTGAGCATCGGACATAGAGTGACCTCTGTAGCGGTAAGTTTTCATCTCAAGGAAGGAAGGGCCTTTACCTAATCTTGCATGCTTAATGGCTTTATCTAAACCTTTTGCTACGGCAACAGGATCCATTCCGTCAACAGGACCGCAGGGCATTTCATAGCCCAATCCCAATTTCCAAATTTCTTGGTGACTAGCTGTTCTGGCTACAGATGTCCCCATAGCATAACCATTATTTTCAACCACAAAAACCACTGGTAATTGCCATAGCGTAGCCAGATTCAGTGATTCATGAAGGGAACCTTGTCTCACGGCACCGTCACCCATAAAACAAAGGGTAACATTGTCTCTCTTAAAGTATTTATCTCCAAAAGCCATTCCAGCACCCAATGGGATTTGTCCACCTACAATACCATGACCACCGTGAAAATTGTGTTCTTTGGAAAAAATGTGCATTGATCCACCCAATCCCATGGAAGTCCCTGTGGATTTGCCAAAAAGTTCTGCCATCACTTGCTTGGCATCTACACCCATACCAATAGGCTGCACGTGATTCCTATAAGCTGTGATAATTCTGTCCTTACCCAATTCCATGGCGTGGAGTGCTCCTGCCAATATGGCCTCTTGACCGTTGTAAAGGTGAAGGAATCCCCTTACTTTTTGTTGAATATATACAGCAGCCAGTTTGTCTTCAAACTTGCGCCAAAATAACATATCCTCATACCATTTCAGATAGGTAGCCTGGGTTATTTTTTTCATTAAACGAATATGATTATCGAATTCAAATTATTACAAAATTACTGAATTATGTCCTTTTGATAATAATATATTTATGAAATTGATAAAGAAAACTTATTCAATTTAATTAAGAAGAGTCATCATCAGTTTGAAGTGAACTGCCCGATCCATCGAAATTAAAACTCAGGGAAAACCTCAGCGTATTTTCAAGAGGATTTCTGATTTTTGAAGTGGAGGATAAATAAGATATATCGATTACCATGCCATTAAGCTCTAATCCAGCTCCAAAGGTCATGTATCGCCTAGATCCTTTCTCCTCACTTTCATTGAAGTATCCTGCTCTCAAAGCCAGAGTATCCGAAAAGAGATATTCAAAACCTAAAGCCCAAGTAATTTCCTTTAATTCCTCTTGCATTCCTCCTGGCGCATCATTAAATGATTTAAAAATGCCGTTAAAAAAATTTACATCAGGTTGTCGGAAGCCCTTAAGAGTATTGCTGCTGTCATAAAAGCCAACTGGTGTAGGAACCAGAAGTTTAGAAAATTCTAAATAAACACCCAAAATATTTGACGGATCGAAAATTAAATCCAATCCCGTTCCCAATCTAAAGTTAGTAGGAATAAAATCCATTTGCCCCCCTTCATCGTACTTAAGTCTTGGTCCAATATTGGAAATATTGAATCCTCCTCTAATTAATCCATTCAAATTCCCCATATCAAAGGATTGACTCTGGTAAAACCCTGCTATGTCAACTCCCAAACTATTAGCTGAAGTAGCATCCATGTCGTTGTGAATTTTTAAATCAGATCTCAAAAATCTTCCCGCCACCGACATTGCGAAATTTTCACTCAATTTTAAGGAATAAGAAAGGTCAAACGTTATCTCATTGGGTCTTTTAGAGCCTTGATCAATTATGGTCCCGGCCATTATATCGTTGAACTGAACGTTCCCATAACTAAAATACTTGAGGCTGATGGCCCATGAACTTCTCTCATTTATTTTGTTGAAATAAGTCAAATTACCCAAGAAAATATCATCTACAAGCTGCCTTAAATAAGGCGTATAACTCAATCCAAGCCCACTTCTGCTCTCAGAAAAGGCATACTTAGCAGGGTTCCATTGTTGGGCATAAGCATCGGCTGAAGTGGCAACTCCAAGCTCTCCCATTCCAGCAGCCCTGGCGTCAGGAGTAATCAGTAGAAAAGGCACCCCAGTAGTAATGATACGATCTTGTCCATTTGCTTGCGTAATTAAAAATAAAACTGTTAAAAATCTAATCAATAGGCAAGTTGACCTCATCTTTAGAATGTTTTCAAAACTATAACGTAACATCAAGATATTTGTTGTATTCAATAAATGACCAATTTTTAACAATTTCGATAAATTAATATTTAACATAGGCGCATAATATTTCTTTATTCTAGACGTTATACAGGGGTAAAAGAACGATGTATTAATTGCAGAGTAATATTTAGACTCAGATAATTAGTATATTGCACTAAAAATTAGACATACTGATCCTATGAAAATTAATTTTTTAAAAAAATCTATTTTTTTTGCACTAATAGCCATTCTATTAGTCGCTTGTGGAGGAAGAAATAATATGTCCCGTGCAACAGGATGGGGCATCAATTCTAAAGATGGAGGTTTCCAATATAACACTGAATTTGAAGATCAAGAAAGTGGTCCAGGTCTTGTTTTTATTGAAGGAGGCACTTATACCAAGGGACAAGTTCAAGACGATGTTTTGCATGACTGGAATAACACCCCTACGCAACAGCACGTAATGTCTTTTTATATTGACGAAACAGAAGTCACCAACATCATGTATATGGAGTATTTAGATTGGTTGGAAACAGTCTTTCCTTTAAGTGAACCCCGGTACAGGCAAATTTATGAAGGGGCGTTACCTGACACATTAGTTTGGAGAAATACTTTGGGTTATATGGAAGAACTTACTACCAACTATTTAAGACACCCCGCTTATGCAGAATATCCTGTTGTTGGGATCAACTGGCTACAAGCTGTTCAGTTCTCCGAATGGAGAACAAATAGGGTAAACGAATTCATCCTGGAAAGAGAATCTTTTGTCCAAAAAAATATCAGATATGGCGAAAAAGAGGGTGGTGTTGTAAATTCTAACAGCACCTTTAGTACTGAGGCCTATCTTAAACGACCCGAAACTTCTTATGGCGGATTGATGGCCTCCGATAGCCTTATGGGAAAAAGGGGTACTATGAAAAAAGATACTGCCACCGTAAATGTATACGCAGGCATTGAAAAAGGAGTTTTACTTCCCTCCTACAGATTGCCCACTGAAGCTGAATGGGAATATGCAGCATTAGCGTTGGTTGGTGATCGAGAATACAATACTTACAGAGGAAAGAAAAAATATCCCTGGTCAGGAGAATATACCCGATCTGACGAAAGAAGAAGCGAAGGAGATCAGTTGGCGAATTTTAAATTTGGAAAAGGAGATTATGGTGGAATTGCAGGTTGGTCAGACGATGGAGGTGATATTACTGTTGAGGTAAAGAGTTACCCACCCAATGACTTTGGAGTATACGACATGGCCGGAAATGTAGCTGAATGGGTAGCAGATGTATACCGACCCATAGTAGACGATGAAGCCAATGACTTTAACTACTACAGAGGGAATATCTATCTAAAAAATGCTATAGGAGAAGATGGAAAAGCTACCATTATATCTCCTGATGAATTAGTATATGATACCCTACCAAACGGAAAAGTTATGCTCAAAAGACTTCCAGGAGACTTGGACAGAGTTCCTATCAACGAGGAAGAAACTTTCTTAAGACAAAATTTCTCTGAAAGTGATAATCGAAACTACAGAGATGGTGACAAGGAATCTACAAGACTTTTTGCAAGCTTTAATAACACTGACGAAGACAACCCAAATAAGAGACCTGAAACTGCAGGAATGTATGATGCACCTAATCATCCAAAGATATCTTTAGACGATGAGGGAAATATAGTCAGGAACATCGATAAATCTGAACGAAGGACTTCATTAATTACAGACGAGGTAAGGGTTTACAAAGGAGGATCTTGGAAAGACCGCGCCTATTGGTTGGACCCAGCCCAACGCAGGTATTTACCGCAATACATTGCAACCGATTATATAGGCTTTAGATGTGCCATGTCCAGATTAGGAGAAAAAAGTAGAATTAAAAAGACCGCGAGACACAAACGCGGTAAATAATCCTATTAAGGCATCTTTCAGATGCCTTTTTTTTTATGAACTTGATACAACTCCACGATTACTTTAAAGATTCCTCAGGAGTAGTAACTGATAGCAGAAAGCTGACCCAAGACTGTTTTTTTGTAGCTCTAAGAGGTGAAAATTATGACGGAAATCAATTTGCAAAAGCCGCCATTGATAGTGGTGCAAAATACGCCTTGGTTGACAGACCTGAAATTGCAAAAAAAAATAAGCGATTGATTCTTGTTAAAAACACGCTCCAATCACTTCAAGAACTTGCTCAATATCACAGAAAAAATATAAAAGCCAAAATTATTGCCTTAACGGGAAGCAATGGAAAGACCACAACCAAAGAATTGATCAGAAGTGTATTAACCCAAAAATTTAATACTAAAGCCACTAGGGAGAACTTTAACAATCATATTGGTGTGCCTTTAACCTTGCTTGATTTAGATGAAAAAACAGAAATAGGCATTGTTGAAATGGGCGCAAATCACAGAAGAGAAATTGATTTTTTGTGTCAACTGGCTCAACCAGACATTGGGCTAATCACCAACTTCGGCCAAGCTCACCTGGAAGGATTTGGAGGGATTGAAGGAGTGATTCAAGGTAAGTGCGAGATGTATGAATACCTTTCCAAGTCAGGAGGAACAATAATTTTAAACATAGATGATTCCCTTCAAAGAAAATGGATTTCATACGACCATCATTTTACTTTTGGTGAAGATAAAAGTGCTGACTGTTGTGTAAAATATTTAAAAAGAAAGCACAAACCTTTGGCATTAACCGTAGAGAAAAAAAAGATTGAAAGTCAACTATATGGAGAATATAACTTTTCCAATATCGGTACTGCAGTTGCATTGGGTAATTTTTTTGATATGAATATCGAACATATAAAAGAGGGAATTAATTCTTATGCCTCAAATAATAATCGATCTCAAAGTATCATTAAAGGCAAAAACAGAATCACACTGGATGCTTACAATGCAAATCCCAGTAGTATGAAAGCTTCAATCACTTCTTTTATAAGCAACAAAAAAAACAAGGGATCCGTTATTTTGGGGGACATGTTTGAACTGGGAACATTTACAGATAAAGCACATCAAGAAATTCTAGATCAATTAAAACACACAGATCTCGAAAGTATACTAATAGTTGGAGAACATTTTTTTAAAACCCAATCCATTGATCCAAGAGTTCATTCATTCCAAACGATAGAAGAAATTAAAAATCACCTAATCAAAAATCCTTTTAAGGAAACGGATATCCTGATCAAAGGATCGAGAGGGGTGGCCATGGAGACACTATTGGATTACTTATAAGACTTGGTAGTCAAGGCCTGCTCCTTTAATTATATCCTCTACCACTTCAGGGTTCAAAAGCGTTGAGATGTCCCCAAGATTAGAAAGATCACGACTGGCGACTTTTCTCAAGATTCTACGCATGATTTTACCCGAACGAGTTTTGGGCAGACCAGAAACAATTTGGACGTACTCCGGTTTGGCAATTGGACCAATTATTTTCCTTACTAATTGTTTGATTTCATCCTCCAAAACCTCAGCTGACTTGTCAGAACTATCACAAATAGCAAAAGCATAAATCCCTTGCCCTTTGATTTCGTGAGGATATCCAACTACTGCAGATTCGACTACATTGGGGTGTTCATCTATAGCGTTTTCCACTTCTGCTGTTCCCATTCGGTGACCTGAAACATTGATAACATCATCAACCCTTCCCAAAATCCTAAGATAACCATCATGATCTCTTCTGACACCATCACCTGTAAAATACATGCCTTTGTAAGCTGAAAAATAGGTGTCCTTACATCGCTGATGGTCACCGTAAGTCGTTCTAATCATGGAAGGCCAAGGATACTTGATACAAAGATTACCCTCCACATTATTACCTTTAAGTTCATTGCCCTCGGTATCAACAATTATTGGCTGAACCCCAGGAAGCGGCAGTGAGGCATGAGCGGGTTTATTAGGTGTAATTCCTGCCAAGGGAGAAATCATAATTCCACCCGTTTCAGTTTGCCACCAAGTATCTACAAGAGGGCAATTTCCCTTACCCACATGTTCATGATACCAGTGCCAAGCTTCTTCGTTGATGGGCTCACCAACTGAACCAATCACTTTAAGAGAACTCAAATCAAATTTTTCTACGGGCTCTGTTCCGAAAACTTGCAAAGCTCTGATCGCAGTTGGAGCCGTATAAAATTGGTTGACTTTGTGTTTTTCCACTATTTCCCATAACCTACCCGGATGGGGATAAGTAGGCACTCCCTCAAACATAAGCGTAGTAGCTCCTGCCAAAAGCGGACCGTAAACGATATAAGAATGTCCCGTAATCCATCCTATGTCAGCTGTGCACCAATATACATCGTCAGTATCGTATTGAAAAACATTTAAAAACGAGTAATAAGTATATACCATATAGCCTGCAGTAGTGTGAACGACTCCTTTAGGTTTACCAGTAGAGCCAGAAGTATAAAGAATAAACAATAGATCCTCAGCATTCATTACTTCTGCCTCATGTTCTTCAGGTTGTCCCTCCAATGCCTCATCCCACCAAATATCACGACCTATCGATATTTCGACTTTTTCTCCAGTTCGTTTAAGTACGATTACTTTTTCAACAAATTCTGTCTTATTTAGTGCTTCATCAACTACGGCCTTAACCGGTATATTCTTGTTACCTCTAAAATTACCATCAGAGGTAAGCACCATTTTGGCTTGACAGTCATTAATTCTATCAGCCAGTGCAGAGGCAGAAAACCCAGCAAATACAACCGAGTGAATGGCTCCAATCCTAGCACAGGCCAACATTGCAATGGCAGCCTCAGGAACCATCGGCATATAAATGATAATACGATCCCCTTTGTTGACCCCTTGTGATTTTAGAGCATTGGCAAATTTACAAGTGGCTTTAAACAATTCTCCATAGGTTAGGTGTATTGAATCTTCTTCTTGGTCATTGGGCTCCCATATGATTGCGGTTTTATTTTCATGTGTGGGAAGTAACCTTTCAAAAATATTTTCGGTTAAATTCAGTTGGGCATTTTCGAACCAACTAACTTGAGGAGTTTCAAAATCCCAGTTCAAGACCTTATCCCATTTTCTTTTCCATTCAAAATGTTCTGCAATTTCTGACCAAAATTTTTCAGGAGACGTCACACTCTTATCATAATTATTAGTGTAATCTCTCAAGGTTTTTATTCTATAACTCATGAAAATCCTATTTATCGTAAACTTAAGGTTATTAGTAAAGTATTCAAAATGAATTTTAAATGTAAAAATCTATAAATATTAAAAAGTAGAATTAATAATAATGTCATTTTATAAAAAAACTAATGTTTTTTTATTAAGTTTACAATAATATCTTACTTTTTATGTGTAGATATCTAAATTTTTAAGTTATGGATAATATATTAGTAGTATTAGTTTTTCTCGCTATTCTCTTCGGTGGAGTATATTGGTATGCAGGTTACTCTACCCGATCTGGAGCTTTAAAGGATGAAAATCAAAACTTTATTCCAGATGCTTGGGAAGAAAAATTCAGTTGGTTTTTTTCTGGGAAAGGCTTTATTATGCTGCTTTTGGGTATAGCAATAGGTTACACTTTGGCTAAAGTCTTCGGATAAAAACCCTCCAAAAAAATTAAATTTATTCATAAGCCTCTCATAAGAGGCTTTTTTTTTAAGTTAATATTGATACAAATGAATCTCATTAATCCTAGTTAAAAAGATTATTCCTATTTTAAATTATTAAACAATCCAAAACTTATTCGCATTGAAAAAATATTTTGTAATCTTTTTAGGATTTACCCTAGTTAGTTTAAAAGCTCAAATAAGCACTCCGGACCCCAATATCGTAATGATTTTGGCGGACGACTTGGGCTATGAATGCATCAATTCCTATGGAGGCACATCTTACAACACCCCTAATTTAAATCAATTGGCTCAAACTGGAATGCAATTTGAAAATTGCCACTCTCAACCAATTTGCACCCCCTCAAGAGTAAAACTGATGACGGGTAGGTCTAATAAAAAAAATCATGTGAAATTTGGCTACCTCAATCCAAAGGAAAAAACCTTCAGCCAACTATTTAGAAAAAAAGGATATGCAACTATGATCGCAGGGAAATGGCAATTGGGTCAAGATGCATATTTACCAGATCATTTTGGATTCGACGAACATATTCTTTGGCAATTGACAACCACAGGAAGAGACTCTTTGGGGTTAGACAAAAGATATGTCAATCCTGTTCTTGAAATCAATGGTGAAATCTATGAAAAAAATGAAGGTAAGTACTCTACAGATTTAGTCGTAGATTACATTAATGACTTTATAAAAAGGAAAAAGGACCAGCCATTTTTAGTCTACTATCCTATGATTCTGACGCATTGTCCTTTTGATCCGGCTCCCCATTCAAAAGACTGGGACCCTACTGATCTTGGATCTAAAACTTATAAAGGAAATGCCAAGTATTTTGGTGATATGGTTTCTTACATGGATTTTTCAATCGGACGAATTATAAAACAATTGGATGAATTGGGATTGAGGGAGAATACCATCATATTATTTACCGGTGACAATGGTACCGATACCCCTGTAGTATCCATGATGGATAATTTAGCTGTGGTTGGTGGGAAGGGAAAGACTACTGACAATGGGACACATGTTCCTCTTATCGTCAACTGGAAGGGAGTTATAAAACCTAACCAAAGATCAGAGGCTTTAGTGGATTTCAGTGATTTTTTTCCCACCTTATGTGAGGCAGCGAGAATTTCATTGGATTCTACTTTGGATCTAGACGGCGTCAGTTTCTATCCCCAATTAACCGGAAAAGATGGGTTCAAAAGAAAGTGGATTCATACATGGTATAATAGGGACGGAGGATCAAATCCTATGAGTGCGTCAAGCGAATGGGTAAGAAACGAAAACTATAAATTATATGTTGGCAACAAGTTTTATAACCTAAAAAAGGATCCCGGAGAAAAAAACAGTATTCCAATTAACCATTTGACAGATCAAGAGAAAATGATTCGCAAAGAGTTTATAAGCGTTTTAAATTCTTACAATGATTTGAGAAATTAATTTGGAATATAAATAGTAGCTCTCATAAATAAAGTTGCTGTTCCTCCTATCCATACACGATTTACTTTATCTCTGCAGTACAAAATCCCCATCCTGTCTGAGATTTGATGTGCCAATAATTCTTTTTTGTTTATTTTTTTGGACCAAAGTGGTATCAATGAAGTATGCGCTGAACCAGTCACATAGTCCTCATCAACTCCAGTTTGTGGTGCAAAAAATCTTGAAACAAAATCAGCCTTATCTCCTGCAGCTGTTACAATCAAACCTCTTCCACCCAGAGCTGCAACTTTAGCAATATCAGGTGATATTGATGCAACAGATTTTTCATCCTTTAAAACAGCAATGAAATCAGTTTCCCCCTTAAAAGTTTCAACAGGCTCAAACCCAATGGCTGATCTAATCTTAACCCTAAGGTCTACTTCTTTAAGCCTGTCGGATGGAAAGTTGAGATACAATCTATCTCCTTCATCGAAAACTTCTAAAATACCCTTATATTTTGAATGGAAACGCAATGGGTTTTGATTTTTACCAAGTACCTTTTTAAGGACATATGCCGCAGCCAATGTTGCATGGCCACAAAGATCAACCTCAACATCTGGTGTAAACCATCTTAATTTGTAATCTTTACCCTCTGGAACCAAGAAAGCTGTTTCAGCTAAATTATTTTCATTAGCAATAGCTTGCATTCGATCATCACTTAAAAATTGGTCTGTGATAATAACTGCTGCGGGATTACCTCCAAAAATTCTATCGGTAAAAGCATCAACTTGATACATTGTAAGTGTTTTCATAGATGACAATAATTAATAATTATTGTGAATTTATAAAAAAAGGGATTACAATTGTTTGCAAACCCTTGTGGGTGCTGAGGGATTCCCAGCTTGTCATCTATAATTATAGTTAATATGATTCTGCGGTATAGCCCTCAGACTTTAAATCTTTTTCAAGAAGACCATAACAATGTTCTGATGTGTTTTTAAAAGTAAGAGGAATTGAATTACAAGAATACCAAGTATAATTTTCACGAGGATCAGTATCCTCACATTCATTTAATGCTTGCATTACGTGAAAATGGAGATGAGGCCCAGTTGATTTTCCCGTATTTCCACTTAAGGCAATTACTTCACCTTGATTAACATTATCACCTTCATTTTTTAGTGCCCCATTATAAGTTAAGTGAAGATATTGAGCTTCAGTTCCATCCTCATGCTTGATATGAATAACATTCGCTTCATCAATAGCACCAACGGTTCCAATTTCTAAATCTTTAAATTTTTCAATGACCTTGACAACTATTCCTGACCTAATCGCAACAATATTAGTCCCTATTGGCATGTCTATATCATAAGCGTATTGAACTTGACCTAAACTATGCGAACCATCGGTACAATTACCTTGACCTACTTTGAAAATTTTTCCAATTTCCCAGGGCAGAACATATTGAGAGTCCGAGTTTTTAATATAATCAGTATCAGGGCAATTTACACCCAACTGTGAGTCAGTGCAGATAATTTCTTCATCATTAATTTTATCTGAGGAGCAAGAAAAAGAAAGGTATATTAGTAAAAGAAGTATTAGCTTTTTCATATCACTACAAGATAAAAATAAATGTTACACATGTTAACTTTCATTCAATAGTATGAATAAGTGCAAAAAAAACCTCCCGAGGGAGGGCCAAAGTCAACATAGGAGAAAAAGAACGGTGTCCAGTTAGCCATCGTAATTTCTGTCGTGCGCGACACATTATAATCAGGGGGTGCTTTGCATCCCCTTTTTTTATGCCCTTATCACAATGATTTGAGCCAAAGCAAGAGTAGACCCATACTCTTGTGCATAATCAAAGACATCCTTTCCGTCTTTACACAAGGGATCAACTCTCATTGCACCATACTCAGCCAAAAGCAACACCATCTCTGGCTTGTTGTGAATGACTGCGTGAATGATTAAAGGTTTGCCATACACCAGAGCAGTAGGTTTTACTCGTTTACTTTTGAGAACAGACTCAACAAACTGATAGTCTTCCGAAGCAATAGCATCTACCATCCTCTCCTCCGGAGAAGCGAATAACATAAATAAAAATAAGGTAATCATAGGGTTTAAATTTGGTGCAAAGATACTTCTCATACACTAATTTTTATGCTCACAACAGCCTATTTTTGAAGCCAATTGAACGATTTGTCAACTCCACAAAAACAGTAACTCAGAGATACCATTTTAACAAAAACTCCATACAAAAAATACGAAAAAGAGAAAGGGTGATACCCATGGTGATATCCATGGTGATAGTATAGCGATAGTATAGTTTGGGAAATTACAAATTTACGAGCATCTCAAGCACAACAGATTAAAGGATGGCTCCTTAATAAAGCTACAGGCGAAGTCTATCAAATAACAAAGAAAGGTTGGAGTTTATTATAAAGCTACTCCCCTATGCAGTTCCAAAGTACACTCACAAGACTATTAGTGATGATACACTAGAGTTACCAATATTTGACCAAATACAAATAGTTACATTAGTAGATGAAAAAGAAAGATTAGAAAAGGTTGAAGCATATGAAAAAGAACATAATGTTCAGATACTATAAAATTCTTTAGAATTCGTATATAATTTGTAAAGACATAAAAAAAGGTTTACAATTTCTTGCAAACCCTTGTGGGTGTTACTGGATTCGAACCAGTGACTTCTACCCTGTCAAGGTAGCGCTCTAAACCAACTGAGCTAAACACCCATAGTATTTAAGACAA
>MDSV01208877.1_pt1 | contig 15630 bp, 12 predicted proteins | sample 810851 | NCBI WGS metagenome assembly MDSV01 (sample SAMN05326640, study PRJNA326480) | marine metagenome | isolation source: seawater | place: Atlantic Ocean: North East | collected 2012
TAATCGCCAGAATCTAATGTAGAATTATAATTAGTTTTAATCAGATTTAATAGACCATAGCTTCTTTCCATATATCTATCCATCCAAAATAAATTATTTGCTACTCGACTTAACATTTTTTACTGTTTCCTGATTACCCAAGTATCTTTACTTCCACCACCTTGTGAACTATTAACTATAAGAGATTTTTTTTTCATTGCAACTCTTGACAGACCTCCTGGACAAACTTTTATTTTTTCTGAACCATAGATTGCAAAGGGTCTTAAATCAATACACCTCGGAACTAACTTCTTATCAATCACACATGGGCTTGTTGAAAGGTTTAGAATCGGCTGAGCAATAAAGTTGTTTGGATTTTTTTTTATTTGCTTAAAGTAAATATCTATTTCATCTTCAGATGCATTATTTCCCATTAACATACCATAACCACCGCTACCATCTGTTTTTTTAATTACCATATCATTTATGTTATTTTTAACATAATCTTTTTGTTCACTGTTAGATAAATGATAGGTTTCTATGTTTTTCAAAATTGGTTTTTCATTTAAATAATAATTAATCATTTTTGGAACATAAGAATAAATTGCTTTATCATCAGCAATTCCAGTTCCAGGTGCATTAACAATACAGACATTTCCTTGTCTATAAGCCTCCATTATACCTGCTAGGCCAAGAATACTGTCGGTATTAAAGCTTAATGGATCCAAAAAATCATCGTCTATACGTCTGTAGATAATATCAACTTTCTTATTACCACTAGCTGTTTTCATAAAAACCATATTATTATCTAATACCAGATCACTACCTTCAACCAACTCAACACCCATCAACCTTGCTAAGGTTGTATGCTCGTAATAGGCTGAGTTATATAATCCCGGAGTTAATAAAACTATTTCTGGATCATTCTTATCAACTAGTGTTTTGAGTTGTTGATACAAAATTTGCGGATAATTGTCGACAGGCTGAACTTTATGTTTTGGCATTAAATTGGGATATAGCCTCCTAGTAATCTCCCGATTTTCAAGCATATAACTTACCCCAGAAGGAGTTCTTAAATTATCCTCTAAGACAAATAATTCGCCATTTTTATCTCTTATTAAATCAACACCTGATATGTGTGTATAAATATTTTTTGGTACTTCAAGTCTAATCATTTGCCGGAGGTAACAATCGTTATTTATTAAAAGACTTGCAGGTATAACTTCATCTTTAATTATAAATTTTTCATGATATACATCTTTCAAAAAAAGATTAAGTGCAGTGATTCTTTGAATGATACCTTTTTCAATTATTTCCCATTCATTGGAGCTAATTATTCTAGGGATTATATCAAATGGAAATATTCTTTCGACTCCCTTATTATCGTGATAAACTGTGAAAGTTACACCCTGATTTTTAAAAAATTGATTTGAGAATTCCTTCATCTGATTGAGACTATCAAGCTTAGCCTCACTCAAAAATTTGCCAAAATGAGAATAAATTGTTCTTACTTTTCCAGAATCATCAAACATTTCATCCCATGTATTCTCATATTGCTCGTAATTTGCTAGTAAATTGTTCAAATAAGTTGTTTGATTCTAAAATAGAAATTACCTCACCTACAGTAATAATAATTTACTAGGAGAAAGAAAAAAATTAAATATTAATTATTATTTGATCTTTTTTTTAAAGATTTGTCTAAATAAATTAATAAAAAATACAATAATATTAAAAACTAATTTTTCTAAAACTTCCCCATAAAAACATAATTATTGAAGTTTTAATCAGCTTCCAAGAAAATTTTTAATATTTCTTTTTGCTTGTAAATGATGTCTGTCTATATGATACCGAAGAAATTCGAGCCTTTGATGAAAGTCCAACTCACCTGAAATAGGGTGCGCATGGGCAATAACTCGTAACATATCATCAGTTAGTTTGTTTCCAAATTCAAAAAGAATATTTTGAAGACTCTTAAATGAAGTGATCCAAAATTTAAATGATCCCCTAACTCTTGGAGCTGCTATGTCAGGAACCTCTTCCTTTTCCTTCCATGTTAAATCAATTATCTTTTCTATTGAAAGCCCTTTATTTTTTGAATCATATTTAAGCTCTTTTTTACCCTCTAAAATTTCATTTAAAACTTTTGCCATAACCGCAACGCCTAAAAATTCTGCCCAATAAAGGTGTTCTGTTATTTCAATTATATTCCAAGAATATTCATTTTTTTTGTACTCTATATTGTCCTTTGACAGTATTTGTATAGTCTTTAAATAGCTAGCTCGCGATTTTTCAACAGAATTTATTAGAACGTTAACCTGTGACATTTTAAAATATTTTTTGTTATTGTTATTTGATTAAATATAGAAAGAAAGTTTTGATGTAATTTTATTAGTATAATTTTAAAATGATATACCATATTCTTAAGAGAGTTGAAAATTAATATAAAGCGCATAAACTTGTATTGTAAATCATCCTGAGCTTAAAAAAATGACAAAAAAAAATATTATAGAAAAGTCTTTTTTTGAAAGAGTACCACACGCAATAACAATAGTTTTTTGTATAATTCTTTTAGTTACAGCGATGACATATATACTTCCAGCTGGCACATATGAAAGGATAAATTTGGATGGAAGAAGTACTGTAGTACCAGATTCATATAAAGTAATTGATTCAACTCCAATAGGAATTTTACAGATGTTTAAAGCAATACCACTTGGTTTTAAGTCTGCATCTGAGATAATCTTTATTGTACTTGCTGGAGGAATTATGTTTGGATTTATGGAAAAATCTGAGGCGATAGAAAATGCAATAGGAACTCTTATAAAAAAAATGGGATTAAAAAGGAAATACTTGATTGTTGTTATTATGACATTTACCTATGGTCTTTTGGGTGTTTCAGTTGGACTTGAAAATAACATCGCTTTAATACCTGTTGCTGCTGTTTTAAGTTTAGCTTTAGGTGGTGATTTGATTCTTGCTGCTGGCATATCAGTTGGGGCTATGACCATCGGCTTTGGACTATCCCCAATAAATCCATATACTATTGGTACTGGTCACAAAATAGCAGAGCTTCCAATGTTTTCTGGAGCATTTTTAAGAACTATTCTATGTTCAATCGGACTTGTTGTAATGGCATTATACAATGTCAGATATTTTAAAAAAATAATTTTAAATGATCAGGAAAGTTTAGCAATAGGTTTGAATACAAAAAATTTAACTCTATCTAAACCAATTAAAGATTATTCGTTAAGTATAACTAATTGGTCGATTATTGGAATTTTTGTTTTTGGCCTAATCTTAATAATATATGGTGTTTTTAATTTAGATTGGCATATAAATGAGTTATCAGCTGTTTTTTTGATAATTGCTTTTTTGACTGGCTTATTCTCTAAAATGGGAGGTAATTCAATGAGTAAAATTGTTCTTGAATCAGTTTCTGTGGCTGCTCCTGGAGCATTTATGGTTGGTTTTGCAACAACTATTAAAGTTTTAATGGAAATGGGAAATATTGGAGATACAATTTCATATCAACTTTCAATTATTTTGGAAGGCCTTCCTCTTTATCTTTCAGCTATCTGCATGTCTATCTCTCAATCTTTTATAAATTTCTTTATACCATCTGGTAGTGGACAAGCACTTGCTACACTTCCAGTAATGATCCCATTAGGAGAATCTCTTGGTCTTACAAGACAAATTACTATTTTAGCATTCCAAGTTGGAGACGGTTTAACCAACCTTATCAATCCAACGCTTGGTGGTTTAATTGCAATGCTTAGTATGAGTAGAGTACCTATCGATAGATGGATAAGATTTATTTTTCCGGTTTTAATTGTACTAATAATAATTGCCTTTTTGGCATTAATTTTTGCAGTAGCTATTAACTATAATTAATTTATGATGAATGTAGAAGAGATTTTAGCAAAACTCGTTTCATTTCCAATTCTTGGCGGTGAAAGTAATATGACAATACTTAACTGGATAAAAGAATATCTAGAATCTTACAAAGTAGAAGTTAATTTAGTGCCAAACAAAAATGAAAACAAAGCTTCATTGCATTGCAGAATTGGACCACCCAAAGAGGGAGGGGTTATTTTATCTGGACATATGGACGTTGTTCCAGTAGAAGGGCAAAAATGGACTTCAAATCCTTTTACTTTAACTGATAAGGGTGATGGAAAACTTTATGGAAGAGGTTCAGCAGATATGAAAGGTTTTTTAGCTTGCTGTTTGGCTACTTTACCAGAAATGTTAAATGCAGATTTAAAAAAGCCTATATATTTTGCATTTAGCTATGATGAGGAAGTAGGTTGTCTTGCAGCACCAGATCTTACAAAAGCATTAAATGATTTTTATGAAGAAACACCAAAATTTGCAATAATCGGAGAACCTTCAATGATGGAGCCTATTATCGGTCAAAAAGCAATCTATATAATGGATACCTATGTGAATGGCTCTGCTGGTCATAGTAGCAGAATAAAACAGGAAGTAAGTGCTATTCATGAGGCCATGCGTCTAATTTTGTGGCTTGAAAATAAAATGAACTCTTTAATTAACGAAGGTCGTATCGACAATAGATTTAATCCTCCTCATTCTTCTATCCACATAGGTGTAGTAAATGGAGGTATAGCACCAAATGTAATAGCTGATAAAGTCCACTTTTCTTGGGATTTAAGGACAATTCCAAAAGACGATATATTTTCAATTATATCTGAATTTGAGCAATATTGTAGAGAAAGAGAAGATCAATTGCGTGGAATTTATCCAGATTTTAGAATAAAAAACATTGAGAACCACCCTGTAGTACCACATTTAGATACTTCAGAAAACGATGATATTTTATCACTTATAAAAAAAATTTCAGGGAATTCAAATTGGGATACAGTTTCCTTTGCTGCCGAAGCAGGCCACTTTGCTAATCAAGGGTTTAATACAGCAATTTGTGGTCCAGGCGATATTGCCCAAGCCCACAGAGGAGATGAATTTATATCTAAGGATCAACTAAATAAAGGGGTTGGAATGATTCAAAACTTGATTAAAGAATTTTCTTGAACCAACAATAAATAATTTATGTCAACTTATAAATTTAAAGTGTTTTTAAATATTGTCTTAACCCTTTTTGTGGTATTTATTTAAAATGAAAAGATGTTTCTCAAACATATTAGTTTTTTTAAGTCTATTTTGTTGTACCACAGAAAAAGAAGTCTTTTCACCCTCAACTGATGAAACAACTGAAAATTACGAGGACCCTATAAATCAAATTATAGACTCATTTGATGAATATAACAATGACGAAAGTCATTTATCTGACTATATCTATGATCAAGATAAACTGCATAGATTTGATATTTATATAACAGAAAAAAACTTAGATAAAATTGATAGAAATCCAGCAGCAGAGAAATATGTTGAAGGTCATTTAGTTTTTGAAAACAAAATAGTTAAAAATATAGGTGTTAGATATAAAGGTTCTATTGGTGCATGGGTAGGTTGTCTGTCAAATGAGGATTGGGCTAACCCTAGTGGATATAAAACATGTCCAAAACTCTCCATGAAAATTAAATTTAATTGGAGAGGAAATAAAAAGTTTTATAATCTAAAAAAACTGCAATTTCATTCTCAAAACCTCGATCCAACAAAAATGCATGAACGATTGGGATATTATATGTTCAGAAAATTTGGCATTATTGCTCCAAGATCAAATCATGCCTTAATTTATATAAATGGTGAGTTCAACGGAATTTTTGCAAATACAGAAAATGTAGATGGTCCTTTCACAAATAAACATTTTGAAAAACCTGACGGCAATTTATATAAAGAAGTTTGGCCAGTTGAAAGCTCTGGTAATTCTCAAACCGAAGATTATTTTGTTGGAGGATTAAAAACAAATGAAGAAGCATCAAATGTGTCAAAAATGAAAAGATTTTCAGATTTATTGGGTGCAACAGATTTTTACGGATCAAAAGCTATTGTTAATCAATGGATTAATCAAGATCTTTTTTTGAAAACCCTAGTTGTTGACAGAAGAATTGCTAATGATGACGGATTCTTACATTTTTATCACCAAGAAAATGAAATTTTTGAGAATCATAATTACTACTGGTATGAAGATCCAACTGAAGACAAGCTACAGCTAATTCCATGGGACTTAGATAATTCCTTCGAAAATTTGATACAAAATTTAAATCCAGTGACTCCGATTAGGGATAAATGGTACAAAACTTCTAATGAATGTAATGGATTCAGATATGGATCATTCAGTTTATTACAAAAGTCAGCAGCTTGTGATAAAATAATTGGTTCTTATGTAGACTTTACAGATAGATACTATGAACTAGATACAATTTTTAAAAATGAGTTGTTCAACATGTCTAACATCAATTTACTACTAAATGAATGGTCATCCCAAATAGAAAGTGAAGTTGAAAGAGCCAACCAAATTTTTGGTGAGAAAGAGCCAAATCTTAAATTCTGGCAGGAAAGTGTGAATTATTTGAAATATTCAATAAGTGAGTCATTAAAACAATAAAAAATATTATTCTCTTTTAGTCCCTTCTGGAAAATATTTATCAATAATATATTTAGGTTGCCATTGATCTAATGTTTGAACTAACTTTTTATAATCGTATTCTTTACTCTGAATTTTCAAAGGTTTTAAATTAATAGTATCATTTGTAGCGTGTCTGTGATAACTTAAGAGTTTCATCATTTTATCAACTTTGATCTGATTTTCAGAATTTTTAGCTAGATTATTTAGTTCATGGGGATCATTATTAAGATTATATAATTGAGTATAATTAATTTTAGGATAATAAATTAATTTCCAATCTTTATCCCTAACCGCTCTTACTGAATTTCTATATGCGGTATAAAGGGAATTCCTTACCCCTTTTTGTTTATTTTGGATGATGTTCATCAATGATAATCCGTCGATATTGTTGGGTCTTTGTAATTTTAAATATTCAGTTACAGTTGGAAAAAGGTCAAATAAATAAACTAATGCCTTGGAAGTTTGGCCTTTTGGAATACCTGGGCCAGATATTATCAATGGAACCTTAGTACTGTGTTCATATAAGTTTTGTTTACCTAGAAGACCGTGACTACCTAGAGCCAGACCATTATCAGAAGCATATATTATAAGAGTATTATCAAATAAATCATATTCCTTGAGACGTTTGATAATATCCCCTACTCTGTCATCAATATGCTGTATCAAAGAATAATATTCAGCAATTGAAGATTGAATAATTTTTTCAGTACGCGGCCAAGGGGCAAGAGTTTCATCTCTTTCATTCATATTGTCAAATTTAAAAGGATGTACAGGTTTAAAATTTGATGGGACAGGAATCAAATCATCTTTATAAATATTTGAATAATTTGGAGCTGGTGAACGGGGATCATGAGGGGCTGTTAATGCAATATAACAAAAGAAAGGTCTATATTTTTCTGATTTGTTGTACTTATCTAAATAATTTAATGCAGAGTCTACAAATAAATCAGTTGAAAATCCACTAATATTTAAGTTGTTTAGTTTTCTGTTTATATCTAAATTTTTTACTGGCACATTAAAATGATCACTCATACCTCCCAACATGATATTAGATCCCTCTTCAAAGTTAGCTTCAAAACTTGGTGTTCCATTGTGCCATTTTCCTGTTGCAAATGTTTGATAACCTCTATCATTTAGATAATTTGGAAGAGTTTCAATACCATCTAAACGATCGTAAACATGGAAAAGACTTTTACCACTTAGCAACATTGCCCTGCTTGGTGCACAAATTGCACCATGGTGACCTCCCATTACATACGAATTTTGGAAAACAATTCCAGATTTTGCAAGATTATCAATATTTGGGGTTTTAATGTGAGGGTTTGGAGCTATACCTAGTGCATCAGCTCTTTGATCATCAGTAAAAATTAAAAGTATATTAGGTTGACTTATTTTATTTGAATTAGATATTCTGTTACATGAGATAATAGAATATTTTGATATTATCAAAAGAAAAAATAAAAAAAGGTTTCTCATGTTCAAATATGTGTGCATATTTCAAAGATTTAATTAAAACTTATTTCTCCTTCTGAAATTTTTCTGTCAAGATTAAGAGTCTTCCTCATCCCATTTGCAATTATAAATACAATGTTTGTTTGAGAATCAAAACTTTCAGTCAAAAATTGATTCTTTATTTTAATTGAATCAATTTTGGGGATATTAGAAGCTTCAAGCTTACAAATTATTAAGTCCTCTTCGACTCGTTCGGTATTTTCGAATTTCTGCTCTACAAAGCTCATATTAACTAGCTTCTCATTAACTATTATTGAGAACTTTGAAAAAATATATTTTTCAATATGTTGTTTTGCATTTTCATTAGGTGATTTTTTTAGTATCCCTAAACCAAATCCTTTTTCATCTACAAATGATTTTTCTAAGTCATTTGCAAATAACTTTATCCTAATGGACAAGTTTTGTTTTTCTGCATTATGCCTTATTGATGTTACACTTACATAAAAGTCGTGCTTGACATCATGGGTTTTTAGAAAAAAAGAAGATAATAGCACTAAAGCTATCTTGGGTATCATTATTTTAAAATTTACAAACCGTATTTGTCAATTAAATAAATTAAGCTAGCAATGGATGCGGTTCCTAATTCAAGCTCACGAGGATGTACAGAATCAAATGAATCATTATCCGAATGATGAATGTCAAACATACGCTGAGAATCTGGAATAAATCCGATCGTGGGAGTACCTAATAATCTATTTAATGGGTTAATATCTACACCACCACCTCCTTTTTTAAAATAACTAATTGTGTTACGATCAAAATAAGGCAACCATGATCTGAACTTTTTAATAGTAGATGCTTCAGCTGTGACTCCAAAGCCTCTTGGTGTAAAAGCACCTGCATCACTTTCTAAAGCAATTAGGTGATTTTCATTATTTTTCATCGCTAATTCAGCATATTTTAATCCACCACGAGTTCCATTCTCTTCATTCATAAACATAACAGCTCGTATAGTTCTTTTAGGTTTAATTCCCAATTTTTGGAAAAGACGAAGAACTTGAATTGATTGCATACAACCTGCACCATCATCATGAGCGCCTTGACCAACATCCCAAGAGTCAAGATGGCCTCCTATTGTTATGATTTCATTAGGAAACTCATTTCCAATTAATTCGCCAACCACGTTGTGTGAAGGTGCGTCTTCTAGAGTCTCACAATTCATTTTAATGAATAGCTTAACATTTGGGTTGTTTTTTAAAGCTTGTGTTAGTTTCTCGGCTGATTTAACTCCTAATGCTGCAGCAGGTATTTTCTTTATTCCTTCAACATATCTAGTAACCCCAGTATGAGGCACATCATCAAAAGCTGTACCAATAGATCTAATAACAACAGCAACGGCTCCATATTTTGATGCCTCAGAAGGTCCAGCAGTCCTTTGATCTACCGCACCACCATAAGCAGATCCGGTGGAAATTAAGCGTTGATCAGTTGGTCGATTGAAAAAAACAATTCTACCTTTTATTTTATCTTTTCCTAAGATCTCTAAATCTTCAATGCCTTTTACTTCAACAATTTTTGCAGAAATACCTTTTTTTGGAGTTGAAACAGACATACCAAGAGCAAGAACTCTTAGTTCATCATTTTGTCCAATAATTCTAGCTTCTTCTTTATCTCCCCGTTTCCAATTGGGGACAAAAAGATCTTGTTTATATGTTTTATCAAAACCATAACTATTCATAATCATTTCTGTCCACTCTACAGCTTTTGAAGCTCCAACTGATCCGCTTAATCGATGCCCAACATTGTTACAAAGATGATCTAATAGTTTATAAGTATCTCGACTTGTAAGAGACTCATCGTAAATCTCTTTTATTACTATAGCGTCTTCCTTGTTTAATTGCTTTGTTTGTGCTTTTACTGAAAATAGGCCCAAAATAAATAAACAAGTGTAAAAGAGGTTTTTTAAAAAGCTGAATTTTGTTTTTTTCATAATTGGATCAATTTGATTATTTTTCTATTATTAATAGGTTTAGCTAAGTTAAAATTTAAACTAAATTATTTGTTAAGAAAACTTACAAGATATTTTATCGAATAAAAATAATAACAACTGTGGATTCCAATTTATTTATTAAAACTTTTGTTTACAGATATTTTTCAATTAGTTTTTTAGTAGCCAGAATTCCATCGTGATTATCAAGATAACCTGAAAAAGCACCTTCATATTCTATAGACATAAAGCCTTTAAAGTTATAAGACTTAATGAGACTTATCATTCTCCCAAAATCAGTATTTACCTCCTCTCCATTTTTGTCAAAATTGATAGATTTCGCACTTATCCCTTTGGCGAAAGGTAGCATTTGTTCAACTCCCTTATACTTGTCGTATTGATTAATGCATTTTCCACTGTAATCGAATACATTTTGACTTAATTGGGATCTTTCAATACAAAAGTTAGATGTTCCAAAATCAGGTAAAGTTCCAAGTTGAGGATGGTTGATACTTTTTATCAAATTAACAAGCCAACTTCCGTCAGCGGAGAATCCTCCATGGTTTTCTATAACAATTGAAATATTTATAGTAGATGAATATTCCAAAAGTTTATTCAATCCTTCCTTACTTATTTTATTTACCTCTTCTGAATTCATCCCTTTAGACCACAAACCAACTCGAATAGAATTGCATCCAATCTTTTTTGCAATATCAATCCATTCTTTGTATTCTTCAATAGCCTGAACTCTTATTTTTTTATCAGAATCACAAATACTTTTAGTTTTCTTTGTTTGTAAATCATACAAATCAACGAGCATAATTGTGTTTTGAAGGCCGTAATCATTGGTTTTATTAATTATCTCTTTGATAAAATTAGGGTCTTTTCTTTTTTCAATTAAAGGAAGGTTCCAATATTCAGCAGCTTCAATATTAAAATCCTCTCTAACCAACCTGGGAAAATCTAAAATCGACATTTTCCCACTAAATATTTTATTAGCTAGTGAAACACATTGCAATGCAATTTTAATTTCACTTTCTGGATACAAAGATTTTAAAAAATAATCTTCCCCTGTTAATGGGATAAATAATGGCATTGCTAAAGCCGATTTTATTAATTTACGTCGATTATGGTTCATTTGTAATTTTTAATGATTTATACATAAAGCTATTAAGATCTTTTAATCTATCAAAAAGTAAAAATTTTTTATATAATTAATAATCACAAACTATTGTAAATAATCTTAATGATAGATCTAAGTATATTTTTTATTATTCCGTCTTTAAAATGACATACATTAAAAAAAACCTCAACTAGTAGTTAAGGTCTTGAAAAAATAATGCGGAGAGACAGGGATTCGAACCCTGGCAACACTTACGCGTTGACAGATTAGCAATCTGCTCCATTACCACTCTGGCACCTCTCCAAATAGAAAGTAAAATTAGAAGATCCAGCAAAATAAACAATATTTTGAAAGATATTATTCAGGATATTCAATTCTAAGTTGGTAAACATTTATAAGTTTCTTATATAAAACTTTTTTAACTGTTTCTATCTCTGAAAAGGTAATGTCTGATGAATTAAATTGCTTTTCAGACATCTTCCCATCAATAATTTTATCAATAAAAGATTTTAAATCGTTCAAGTTTGGTGCTTTTAAACTCTTTGAGGCAGCCTCTACAGAATCTGCCATCATCAAAATAGCTGTCTCTTTAGAAAACGGTTTAGGCCCAGGGTATTTGAATTTATCAATATCAATTTCTTTAGGTGTAATTTCTTGTTGTTTTTTGTAAAAATAATAAACTAAAGACGTTCCGTGGTGGGTTCTAATAAAGTCAATAATTCTATCAGGAATTTTATATTTCTCTGCTATAATTATTCCTTCAATTACATGATCGATAATAATTTTTGCACTTTTCAAAGGACTAAGTTCGTCATGAGGTGAAACACTAGCTGTTTGATTTTCAGAAAAGAAAGATGGTGATTTTAATTTTCCAATATCATGGTATAAAGCTCCAACTCTGACTAATAATGTATTCGCTCCAATTTCATTTGCAGCTGCTTCAGCTAAATTTGCAACTTGTAGAGAATGATTAAATGTTCCTGGGGCCTTATCCGAAAGCTCTTTGAGTAATATTGAATTTGTATCTGACAATTCTAATAGAGATACATCTGAAACTAAACCAAAAATCCGCTCATAAATATATATTAATGGCTGAACAAAGAGCATTAATAAGCCATTTAACATAAATAATGCTATTGGAGTCAGATTTAATTTTAAAAGGCTTCCCTCTTGAATACTTGTAAAGGCAATATACCCAATTATATATACTAAAACTATCTGCCCAACGGATATGAATAAATTCGCTCTTCTATATAATTGTTCAACAGACTGAATTGTAATAATTCCTGCCGTTATCTGTAGAAAAACAAATTCAAAACTGTTTGGGACTATAAAACCTATTAGTAAAATCGTAAGAACGTGAGTAAATAAACCAAGCCTTGCGTCAAAAAATGCTTTAATTATTAGTGGAAGAATACAAATTGGTACTGCAAAAACATAATCTGTATTATAATTTGTAATTGCTGTAACTGCTATTATAACGACAAGAATATTAAAAAAAATGAATGTTAGCTTTCTGTTATCCTCGTAAATTTCAAATCTGTAAGCGTATAAAAATAATAGTAAAAGTGTAAAGGTCAGAACAATCAGAATACTGTATCCGAAAATTATCCAAAGTGAATTTTGTTCTCTCTGTTTTGATAAAAATTCATTCCTTAATGAGTCAAGTATTTTATATGTTTTTTCATCAACCAATTCTCCTTCTGCAACAATGAAATCACCAGATGCGATAAATCCCTTAGATTTTGATATATTTTGAAATGATTGTTCTTTTTGTTTTTCGAAAAACTCATTGTCTAAAGTTATATTTGGAGTAATGATTTCAAAAAAAAGGTCCTTAAATAAATTCTCGTAGTCATTATAAAGAGAGTTAGCTAGTTTTTTATTTAAAAAATCAAAAATAGTTTCAGGGCGAAACAATTGATTTATGTTAATCGAGATTTCAGTTTGTTTTTGAATAAGATAAATTGACTCATTTCCCGTGTGGGTGTAATTTGGAGGTAAAACTCCAAACTTGTATATTTCCTTTAATTGTTGGACTCCAAAACTATAGAGACTATCTTCATGAACTGTTAAATTTTCCTTGCTAAAAAAATTATAAAATTCTACCGAGTAATTTTTAAAAACTTGATCTCTTAAATTAAGTTCTGATCTTAAATAGGGCTTTAAACTTTTTAAGACTTCCTCTTTGTCTTTATTTATTTCTTTATCAGTTTTTAAAATTGAAAAATCAAATGGTGAATAAAAATCTGAATATTGCCATGCTCTTCCTTTTTGAAATTCATATTTAAACTGTCCACCAAATGGAAATATGTATAAAATTAGTAATGAACTAGCTAATATTAGTAATGACTTATAAAATAAGCCTTGTTTAGAAATAATATACTTCCAGAAAGATTTCAAATATTTTATTTTGTTTCAAATCTACATAATCTTGCAATTAATATGTATATTTTGATTTATACTTGATATTTAAGGATTTAAAATTTTATTTTTACTCTAACGTAAACATCAATTTTAAATAGTTTTGGAATACGGAATATGTAACTTAAGCATAGTACCGATCAGAATCAACAAGTCACATAAAAGTGAACTTATTTCTCAACTGCTTTATGGCGACTGCTTTAAATTATTAGCAGAAGAAAAAGATTGGATTAGAGTAATAACACTTAGTGATGAATATACCGGTTGGATTGATAAAAAACAATTTGTGAAAATTAGTAAGGATATTGCTGAAGAAATTAGCTTTAATACAAATAAATATAGCACTAGATTAATTGATTATATTGAAACATCTGACAACAAATTAGCATGCTTGTTATTAGGAAGTAATATTGGAGCTTGTAAATTTCTTCGACATAAATTTGATGGTCCTTTTCAGTCAAAATCTAATAAAAAATCAGACCTACTCAAAACAGCATCTCTGTATTTAAATTCTCCCTATTTATGGGGTGGTAAAACACCAATAGGTATAGATTGTTCTGGTCTTACTCAAATGACATACAGAATTAATGGTCATTTAATACCTAGAGATGCCAGTCTACAATCTGAAATAGGTGAAACTTTAAGTTTTATTGACGAGAGTCAAGCTGGTGATCTCGCTTTTTTTGATGATGATGAAGGAAAGATTAATCACGTTGGAATTTTACTTGAGAACAATTATATTCTTCACGCACATGGAAAAGTTAGAATTGATAGAATAGACCAAACTGGTGTATACAATTTAGAAACGAAAAAGCATAGTCACAAACTAAGAATTATAAAAAAGATATTCTAAAAACGAAAATATATAAAAGCCTACTCTACTAAATCCTTCATTTTCTTAAAACCTTCAGTATTTCCTAATGTACCATAAATATTCATAAGCGTTTTTACTGCTTCTTGATTTTGATTTATATTTACAAGCTTTTCTAAGATTGGTACACACTCCTTGTAAAGGTTTTCTCTTTCAGTTTTTAACTCATCATATCTTGCGTTGTCAGCCCTTGAGGTACCTAGGCCATTCATCTCCTCTACAATTGAACTTTCACCTTGTAAAATCAAAGAAACAAGATTTAAGTATCCTGACTCAAAATTTGGATCTAGCTCGATAGTTTTTTTGTAATATTTTATTGCATCTGCATTATTTCCTCTTTGAGAATTGACAACACCAATATTAAAATAAAGTACTGCATTGTTAGGATCTTGTTCAATGGCCTCTTTCATTAGCTCTTCAAAACGGTCATTTTCGTTTAGCTGAATGTAAAGGTTAGCTTCAGTTAGAATAAGATTTAAATCTTTAGGGTTTGCATCTCTTGCAATCTTGACTGCTTCCATCGCTTTTTCATTATCACCTTTTTGAGCATAAATAAGCGCAATATTTTTTATAATCTCAGGATATCTCGACTCAGAGGTTTCTTCTCTAAAATCAGTATACTGTTTAGTCTTTTTGTAAACATTATACTCGGACTCTGAAAATTCAACCTCTTCTTCCTCACCAGCAGGTTTTGCAAAATATCTTGTTGCAATTCCATCATATTTCATCTCCTTTAATAGATTGTAATATGTTAAAGCTGTATCAAAATCTTGCCCACTAATTGCATTTCCTGCCGCGTAATAGAGATAATCTTGATTGGTTTCTGGGTTTATAGAATAAGCCAAGTAAAGTTTGGGCGCAGAATCGGAATAACGATTTTCAGCATTATCTTCTATCGCACTATTTACTATATCAGAGGTAAGTTTGATTATTTGGTCATCATATCCAATATCTTTTCCCCCTAAAGATGCGTAATTCTTGTACTTATCATATGAAGATTGAAATTTACCATTTGCCTGATCAATTTTGGCTTCAAGATATATCTTTAAAAGTTGAACTTTTTGGTCAGCCGACTCAAAAAGAATTGTATTATTTATAAGTATTTCAGATGCACCCTTCACGTCGCCAGTTTCAAAAAGCTTTTCCGCTTTTCTGATTTCTTTTTTTTGAGCATTAATTACGTTAATAAATAAGATTAATATTATAAATAGATATTTTTTCATTGTTTTGTTTATTTACATTATTCA
>MDSV01246234.1_pt1 | contig 15628 bp, 5 predicted proteins | sample 810851 | NCBI WGS metagenome assembly MDSV01 (sample SAMN05326640, study PRJNA326480) | marine metagenome | isolation source: seawater | place: Atlantic Ocean: North East | collected 2012
AGTCGGGAACCATCATCGCCACCGTGCGGAACAGCGCTTTCAAGTTATCGGGAAGCTCCGAGCGCCCGGCGTAACCGGGGTTCATGGTGATGAACACGTTGCACGTGCGCCGCAGGGGAAGCCGCGTGCCTTCAAAGTCGAACACCAGCGCGCGCGCGGCTTTCGCGCGCGTGATGGTGAGAATCTGCTGCGCGATCACCGACAACACCTCGAGGTCGATGCGGTTGAACTCGTCGAAGCACGCCCACGCGCCAGAGGCGGCGAGGCCTTTGAAGAACTTGGCCATCGCCAGGTAATCTAAACCGTCGGAGCAGTTGAACACCACGCACTGCATGGCGATCGCCTTGGCGAGATCCTTGGTGGTTTCCGTCTTTCCCGTCCCCGCGGGTCCTTCCGGCGCGCCGCCGACGTCCAGGTGCACGGCGCCCATGAGCGTGCGGTAGCACCGGTCCGTCAACGGCGTGATCACCAGGCGGCTCGAGTTCCCCAGGTACTCGTTCCCGTAATAGATCGCCGCGTTGATCATGCGCACCGTCACCCCCTCCTTCCCGTCGTCCATCGTGTCCCAGGTGTACCGCAGCTGCGACGCCCAGTCGAAGTCCTCGACGGATGGGACGCCCTTCTCTGCGAGCTCAGCTACGACGTCGCGCGCGTGCACCTCCAGCACGACCAGCGCGGAGAGCGTCTTGCGCTGCAGCTTGGTGAGCTTCCCGCGCACCTTCTCGACGATGTCCATGAGCTGGGAGCTCACCGTCCCGGCGTGCGCCTTCATCGTTCCTTCTCTTATCGCCGCCTCCGTCTGCGAGGTCCAGTACAGCGACCCGATGCACAGCACCACTTGTCCGGGCCACTCCACCATCCAGTCCGTGCGCTTGGACGTGGCGTACGCCGCGGAGGCGTCGCGGCACATCGCCGCCACCGTCTCGCGCTGCGCGGCTTCGCACTGGATGAGCCATTTCTCCACGGCGCCGCCCGCCTTTGCGGGGTTGAAGGTGGTGACAAACGGCACCTTCTCGCCCTCCTCGGAGAGCATCGCGGTGACCTCCATGTTCTTCTGAAATTCCAGCAGGTGGATCGCTTCAAACACCTTCTTGAGGAACGGCTGCACGCGCAGAGGGTCCTTCGTCTCGGACAAAATCTCCAGCAGCTCGTCGTTGGATAGGAAGTAAAACCGCGGAAACGCGAGGCGCTTCGTCTCGAGGTACTCGCTCAGCCCTTTGTTCACCTCGTCCAGGAGCTCGTTGCACTTCCGGAGCGACCCGAGCAGGTCCTCGTCCGCGCCCACCACGAGCACCTCGCTCGTGAGCTCGAGTTTCAGCATCGTCTTGCGCCAGGTGGTGTCCACGGTCTTGAACTTGCGCCCCTCGGCGGGCATCTGCTGCATGATGTCGTCCGAGCCGAAGATGGGCTCCAGGTAGAGCCACCCGCTCTGCATCTTGAGCCACTGGTCCAGCACCTCCTGGATCGTGGTCAGCTTCTTCTCCCAGAGCTTCACACGGTCCTCGAACGGGCCGATGTACGGCGACGAGCGCATGCTCTGCGTCTTGACGATCTGGTCGTCCAGCAGCATCTGCGTGTCGTCCGTGCCTTTCAGCACGAACGACCCGGTGTCGCGCCACGGCGAAGTCTCAAACGCGACGCCGCGCCAGTTTTGGTGCATCGCGTCCAGCGCGCGCTCGAGCGAGTACTCCTTGCTCGCGGCTTCGCTGTACTTCTCCAGGACGTCGACGTGCCGGTGCAGCCCGAGCTGCACGGCGCGCGCCAACGAAAACTCGGCGTCCGCCTTGACCGCGAACCCCAGGTCCTCGGACATGTCCTTCCAGTGCCGGTCGCGCAAGCCGGGGTTGCGCAGCGACGCGACGATGGGCAGGTTCGTTTCAAACGCCGCCAGCCGGCGCTTGAGCTCGGCGCACACATCCGCGGGGACGCCCTTGATGTGCTTGAGCATCTTGACGATGGCGCGGTTCCAGGTCTCCACCATCCCCGTGACCTTCTCCGGGTCCAGCTGCGGGAACGGGCCGTTCGTCCACTCGGGCTGGTGTCGACCGAACTCGGCGCACACGCGCCACAGGTTGGCGTACGGCTCCCACTCACGGAACAGCGAGTTGAGCGCCGGGTACGTTGTCACCGGGCGCCCGAAGAGCTCCTCGCGGTTGGCGTACGTCTCGCCCGCGCGTTTCAGCTCCGCGAGCCTCGCGTCCATCGCCTCAACCGCCGCCAGCCGGTCCTCCGCCAGGTCGATGTCCCCCAGCTCCATGAATTCGTGCACCGCAGCCTTCGCCTCGGCGATGCTCGCGGTGTTCGCCTTGATGTCTGCCTTGAGCGTCTCCGTCATGGCCTTCTGCAGCTCCTTCGCTCTCAGCTCGAACGCCCGCAGCTTCCCGGGCACGGACGCGGGCTGCGTGATGGCGTTCCAGTACGTATCCACGACGTCGTCCTGTAAGGTGATGCCCGATCGCTCCAGCGCCTCCGCCGTCGCCGCGGACGTCGCCAAAGTCGCGTGAAGCGTCTCCGTCTCCGCCGCGGCGTCCACCGCGAAGCGGCGCAGGTCGTCCAGCGCCTCCGGGGTGTCGACTTCCGACGCGAGGCGGTCGGTGATGGCGCGGAACCGCCCGTACGCCTCGCCGTTCGCGACGTGGAACTCTTCCACGAGCTTCGCGACGAGCGCATCCCGGCGCGCGATCGCGACGTCGACAAGCGCGCGCTTTATCTCGACGCAGTCCACCCCGACCAGGCGGAACGGCTCGAAACTATCGCTGGTGGACTCCACGGCGTCCACGAGCTCCGCCAGGCGCCGCATCTCCGCCTCCGTCTCCGCCAGGGTCATCTCCTTTTCTTCCTCCTCCTCCTCCGCGGGGGGCGCCGAGGCAGGTTCGGGCACAGAATCGGGTTCGAGCGGTTTCGTCTCGGACGGCTCGGACGGCAAAGGCTCGGACGTGCCGGCTGGGGTTTCCACGGAACCCGCGGGACCCGCGGGTCCCGATCCCGCCGCCGTCGAGGCGCTCGAGCTCGCCTCGGCGGCGGCGTCCGCGCTCGCCGCCGAATCTTCAACGCCGCTCGCTTGTCGATCAACTTCTTTCGGCGCCTCCTCCGGCGGCGCCGATCGGTTCTCGGCTTTCTCCATGAGCTCCTCGAACGCGGCGAAGCGCTCTGCGAGCGCCCTCGGCCCCGGGAAGTTCTCCTCCAGCACCTGCGCGATCGCCGCGCGCGCCTCGACCACGAACGGTTCGTCGCGCGCGGGCGTCGGGACGACGCGTTTTTGAATCCCAAACTCATCCGTCTCCGCGCGCGCGTCGTCTCCGACGCCGGCGCTCGGGTCCAGCGCGCCCCTCTGCTGCATCACCTTCTCGCGCACGCACTGGAAGCCCTTGAACATGTCGATGGCGTCGTCGAAGATGGCCAGCGCGACGTCACGCACAGCCTCCAGCGGCGGCTCGAACGCCGCCGCGCCGTCCGAAACCACCAGCCGAACGGAGAACATCGGCCTGTGCCTGGCGTGCGCGCCCTCGCCCTCCGCGGCGGCGTCCCCGCCCGCGAAGCCCCGCGTCCAGAACTCGCGCGCGTCGCGCGCGCCGCGCTCCACGGCGGTGCGCAGCCCGTCCTGCACCGCAAGCGTCAGGCGCTGCACGAAGCGGGGCATCTTCTGCAGCCGCGCGAGGTGCGCGGCGCGAACCGCGGGGTCCTCCGCGCTCAGCGCGACGTCGCGCACGTGCTCCTCGAGCGCCACGCACAGCGCGCACGCGCGCGAGGTGAGGTTGGCGCGCACGCGCGACGCCGTCTCCTGCATGTACTGCCTGTGGAAGCGCTCGAACGCCTCCAGAGACATGGGGCGCGGCGGGGGAAGGGGCGCGCCCGGGAACAGAGCCATGGGGACGCCATCCTTGACGTCCTCGACGGCGGACGCCGCCAGAAGCATCAGCCGCTCGTCTTGCGCGTCGTACGAAGCGTAAAACTTTTGCAGCGCCTCCAGGAAACCCGGGTCGGCGTCCGGCAGGTGCGTCTCCAGCGCGCCGATCGCGCGCGCGGCGGCGTCACTGCCGCGGATCGATGCTTCCGCGCTCGATCGACCGTCGAAGCGGTCGGCGATGGCGACCCTCGGCACTTTCGGTCTCCGGCGCGGGGGCACGGCGCCCACCTCGCGCGCAATCGCGCGCGCCTTCTCCGGGTCGTCCAGGGACAGGTCCAGGATGCTCCGTTTCGTGGCGCGCCGGAAATCATCCTTCGCGTCTTCCAGGAACGTCGCCGTGCACTCGGGCACGCGCTCCGGCGCGGGTCGGCTCCCCACCTTGCGGAACACGCGCGCCAGTCGGTCCTCGGTCAACACTCCATCCACGTCGTTTTCGAAAACCACGCCTTCCGCCAGCGCGCGGTAGCGCTTGATCTGCTCGTGGTGTTTGCGCAGCGTCGTGGCCGCCGCGAGGCGCGTGCGGAAGGCGTCCGAGTCCTCAGCGTCGAACACCAGGTTCAGGCGCCGGACGCGTTTCTTGATCCCCGGCGTCTCGCGCCACTCAATCTCGTACGTCCGCGACGCTTCGTCGTACGACGTCACCAGGCACGGCTTCCAGGCAAACTGCCCATGTTTCGTGAAATACCGCGAACGTGCGCCGGCGCCGCCGACATCGCCGAGTGCGAGCCACTCCGTGGGGGCGCGCGTCTCTAGCTCTGGGTCATCGAAGAGCTCGAGCGGCGCCGCGCTGGACGACGCTGCGTCCCCCGCGCCGCTCGGCTGCGAAGGCAGCTCGGCGGCGGTCGGCCGCACGTAGTAGAACTCCTCCGTGGAGCCCGCGGGGGGCACCCATCCGAACGCCGAGCCGGGCAGGGGCGGGTCGCCCTCAGCCCTCGTACCGAGGCCTGTGCCCGACTCAGGCATGGCGGACATCGTCGCCGACTCCGTCCAGTCGCGCTTCGCGCGAGGCGGGAACACGCCAGCCGTATTGGGATCGTACCGCTCTGGAACCAGCGTCCCACTTTTTTCGTCGTCATCGTTCCGTTCCGTCCGACCGAGAGAGTTTGAGCTGGCGCGGTTCCTGACAGCGCTCGTGTCGCGCGCTCGCGTGCTATTCGCCACCCCGGGGTCGTTCTCCCCGGATTGCGAGCTCTCGGGCGAGCCGGGGGGGGAGAGCGCGCTCGAAATCGCCATCGTCGCCATCACGTCGACGTGCTCGCTCCCCGCGCGCTTCCGCCGGAGCGTCGGCACCGCCGGCGGGGGAGGGGGGCGCACCACCTTCTTCTCGAACACGGAAGGTGTCTTCACCTTGTAAGCGGGGCCGGGAACGCGCGCGCCGGTGCTGTGGGTTCGGGACGGGATCGGGGAACGGCGCGCGGAGGGTGGGAGGTGAGAAACGGAGCACGGGAGTCTGTTTAGCGTCCGGGGTCGGTCGCGTCCCGCGCCGGTCGGGGCCGGGCCGCGGTCGCCAGACGCGGACGAAGACGCGCCGCCGAGACCTAGACGTGGTATCGCCACGATCAGCGGCGACGCGGGGGTCGATCGCCGCAGACGTTGGTGGCAGCGCAGGCCGACCGACCCTAAATTGGCATCACCACCGCGGATCGCGTCTCCTCCGCGGAAACCCGGGTGTAATGTCCATTGAGGCGTATCGCGCGCGCGGGAGAGGCGTCAGGGGACACGCACCGAGCCTCGAGCTCGCGCCGGCGCTTCTGCGCGAGGGACTCAAACGCCGGCATCGCGCCCGAAGTCCGGTGTGTCGCCTCCTCGGTAGCGCCCTTCTGGCGCGCCACCGTATGCCCCTCGGACCGTCCGGAAGCCTAATCGGGACGAGAGCGCAGCTATGAACGGTCGCACTGATGTGCGATTGGGAAGGAGCATCGGACGAGACACGAGAGAAATGACGCGCCCGACGCGAAAAGCACACGCGTCTCGCGCGACAGAGTCGTAGGTACCGTATTACGTAGCTACTGGCTGGCTCGCTGTATATAGCTCCACTGGACGTGGTCCAGACGCGTCGATCAGCACTGCGCGAGGTCTTGGTTCAGCTTAGTCATGAGCTGGCTGAACCCTCGGCCGTCGGGCGATAAGAAGTGACACGCTTTCGCGTACTCGCACGTGTCCTGGTCGGCGCTGCTGTGCGACGTCAACCACGTCTCGTATCCCGCACCGGTCAACGCCGAGTACACGTCGTGCAGCAGGAAGTTCGATCCCCACAACGACTCATCGCTCAGGCCGTAGTTCTCGTACAGATACTGTAACTCAGTCGGGTCGATCTGGCCTTCGTCTTCCCTCTCGGGCACGCCGAAGTGCAGCGTCGTGCGCATGACGACCCTTTTGACGGACGGAGTCTGTTGAAGGTACGCGAGGACGCCCTGAATGGCGGTCTCGTCGATGATCCCTAGATCCGGCTCTTCGCGGTCGACGGCCTGGACAGACTCGTCCTCGTCCTCGCCGAGCGCCGTTTTCGCGATCCAACCCGAGTCCCCGCTTCTGATGTGCAGCAGCAACGTGTCATCGCGGAACTGCTCGCAGTCGCGGGCGCGGACTTCGTCCACGAGCTTGCGAAAGCGCCCTTCCTGGTCCATCTGGGAAAACGCCGGGTCGGAGCGCAGCGTTTGCAAGATGGATCCCTTGTACAACTCGTCGGACATGATCTTGTTCATCACGAGCGGGGGGACAGCATCATTCATGGCGTCGCTCATCCTGTAATAGTAGTCGTTCGTGTTGACGTAGACGCAAAACTCGCTCGCTCGCGGTCTGACTTGGCACGTATCCAGGAACGCGCCCGTGTTGAATCTCTGCTGATTTTCATTGTTGGTGTCTCCTTTCATAAACAGACTCAAGAGCGGCTGGCTACGAGGACCGGCCGACAGGGTCTCGTCCGGTTGAGAAGTGCGGACAGAGCCAGATGCGGGGTCGGTGGATAACGGAGCGGCCTCTGCGTGGTCGACAACGCCGAGATTGCCGCGGTCACCCCGTTCAACCCCGAGGGCGAACCCTTCGCGCCTCTCGGAGGGGCCGAAAACGATCAAGCCGACGCATCCGAGAAACAGAACGGAGATCGTGGCGACCGCCGTGAACACGCGAAGTGACCGCGCCGGGCTCGCGACACGATGGTCCAGTAACGGTGTCTGTTCTCCACTCGACATCTCAGACGTGGCGTGGCCGACAGCCACACCAGGGGTGGTGGACACGCTCTCCGAGCGGGGTGGGTGTGAGACAACGCGTCTGCGGCAGAGGAGTACGTACTACAGTAAAGTTCGGCCGAGTTCGGAAAAACTTCGGGATCGTGCGATTGAGAGGCACGCAGAGACGCTGAGACTTTCCCGGCGAATTTTACAGTTACAGTTGACAGTGTCTGTCTGTTTCCCAATGTTCACGCGTCCACGAGCACAACCCCGACGCTCGCGCTCGGATCCGAACCCTCCGCCGCATCCAGGTACAGCTCAAAAACCGACGCGGCGTCGTCCAAGTCAGACTCGGCTCGAGAACCCGCGCGGTCGCCGAACCCGAACCCCGAGTGAATCTCGTCGTCGCGCGCCGCGCTCTCGGCGCGTTTCTCCGCCAGCCACCGGCGGAGCGGCGCGAGCGCCTCGCGGAGCGCCGCGCGGCGTGTACTGCCGGAGGGCTCCGTCGAGGCGAGGCCGCGCAGGGCCGCGATCTCGGACGCGAAGGCGTCCGCGGAGAGCACCTCGCCCCGCGTCTCGAACACGTGCGACGCGGCGCGCGCGCACGACCGCTGCATGAGCGGCGCGCGAACCTGTTTGTGAAACGCCGGAGCAAGAATGATGCACGCGCGGCGGTGAGACGAGTTTCGCGCGGTTCGCGCGCGCGCGGAGGTGGCTTCGTTCGCGGAGGACGCGTTGTGGGTCGCGAAAAAGTAGAACGCGCGAGGGTAAAGCCTCGCGAGTTCGTCGCAGCGTACCCCTGGTGATTCTCGGCGGAGCTATGAAGGAGGCGCTCACCGAGGAGGATCCCGAGGGACCCTCGACTAGCGCCCCCCAGATACGTCCGCCGGTTCGGCGCGTGGGGATGGACCCGCGAGAATGAGAAAACCAAAAGAAACCGTCGCGTCGCGGGATCGCGGATTCGCGGAATCGCCGCGCGCGTTCGTACCTTCGTGTCGAGGCCGCACATCGCCCTCGGCCTGGTCACCAGACACAGGCGCGGGACGACAAACCCGGCGTGTTGGGCGGCGGCGCCGAACGCGAACTGGCGGAAACTCGCCTCGGTCACCACGAGCGCGCCCTCCGGCGCGGACGCCTCCGCCGCGGCGGAGGCGTCCGCGCGTTTCGTCTCTTCGGGGTCGTTCTTCTCTTCGTCGCGAACCTGACGTTCGCGCCCGCCCGCACGAACGCGCTCCATGCGGCTCGTGGGGTGGGTCCCGCGGACGAAGTGGCCGGTGGGGTGGTGCTTGTTGACGTACCGCTTCGGGTCGTACAAGAAGCGCGCGTCGCCGGAGTCGTTTTTGTTTTCCGTCGCGCCGGCGAGCCAAAAAAGGTCGGCGCGCCGCCGGAGGAACCCGCGGCGCGCGTCGTCGGGGTTGCGCTTGCACTCGAAGACCGCGAGGACCTCCACGGGCGGGGGCTGCGTTTGTTTTGGTTGTTTTTGTGCCGACGAAGATGCGCGTTCCGCCGCCGAAACGCGTTCCGCCGCCGTCTGCGCCCGCCCCGGTGGCGCGTTCGTCGCCCGCCGGCGGGAAGGCGAAGGCGAAAACGCCCTCGCCGCGTCGCGCACGCGGACCAGCGCGCCGTCGATTTCGCCGTGGCCCATGCCCAGGGACACGTTGCGCAGCATAAACAGAGCGTCATTGCCGGAACCACGAGGCTCGTCGCGCATGCCCGGAACCTCGAGCTTGCCCTCGCGAATCAGCCGCGCGACCGCGCGCAGGCCCACCTCCTCGAACGCCGCGCCGAGCGCGCCAGACTCGGCGCCCGCGCTCTTCTCGGCGGACACGGCTTCGCGCTCGGCGGCGGCCAGGCCCGTCCGCGCGCGGGCGTCCCGCAACGCGGCTCGCGCGGCTTCCCTCGCTCGGTACGGGCGCGACGCGCTCACGGACGCCTCGAGCGCCGAGCACAAGCCGGGAAGCGACGCGCGCGCCGCGTCGAGTCGCGCGACGGTCGCCGCGCGCTTCTTCGCGACGGTCGCGGTTTCGTTTTTCTTTTCCATCTCGTCGCCGGCGCCGGCGAGTCCTCCGGGACCCTTTCCCGGTTCGGAGGCGGCGTCTTCCCTCGCGAGGTGCGCGGTGATGCCCTCGACAGCGGCGTGCGCTCGCACCAGCGCCTTCTCGGCCGCGGAGATGCGCGCGCGGTCCTCGCTGGCGTCGAACGCCGCGTCCGCGGCGGCGACGGCGGCCTCGAGCGGGAAAAGGGTATCGCGATGAAAAATTCGCGTCGCGTCAGCGCGCGCCCGGAGCGCGGCCTGGCGGTCGCGATGGAGGCGGTCCAGGGTCTCGCGCTCGAGCCACGAAGTGAACTCGTCCGCGGAGAGATGCGAGACCCGAGCGTGCGTATCCTTGGCGAGGTACGCGCGGAGGGAAGACGCGTCTGCGGAAGCATCCGGGCCGGGAAGGGACGCACCGCCGCTCCGCGTCGGCGGTGCGGACATCGCGAACGAGACCCCCGCGCAGAACCCGCCTCGCGGACGCGCGCGACGACCCCGAGGTGAGACGCGCGGCGTTACGCGCGGAACGCGGCGAACGGCGCGCATGGGGCTTCACGCGCGCGCCTCGGCGACATCGTGCGCGCCCCTGATGTGTGGGAACTGCGCGACCGAAAGAGATTGAATCCCTAGGAATGCGCGGCTTCTACAATGCAGCCGCGAGACGACGTGTCTTGGACGCCGCGCCCGCACGCCAAAAAGCGCCCTGCGGATAAAGAGCGGCTTCACAATCGTGAGCATGGCGACCGTGGCGACGAACATGACGTACATGGCGGCGCGTTTTTCGCGCTCCGCCGCGTCCTCCTCGCACGCGCCCCGCATCTCACGTTCCGTCCCGTTCGCGCACGTCGCGCGCCGCGCGCGCGCGGGCGCGGCCCGCGCGGTGATGGACAGCTCCGGTCTCGGCACCGCCGGCGGCGGCGGGGACGAGCTCCTCAGCGAGGACGACGTGACTCTGCGCGACGTGACGCGCAAGCTGGTGGATTGCCGCCGGCGCAAGGCTGCCGCGAACGCCGTGGACTTACTGGTCAGCCTCGGTCGCGCCGGCATCGAGCCCGACCTGTTCGCCGCGACGACGTGCCTGGGCGCGTGCGTGGCGAGCGGCAAGCAGGATCTCGCGCTCAAGGTTTTCGAGGAGGTGTTCCAGAAGGGCGTCGTGCGACCCGACGAGGTGGTGTTCGCGGAACTCATCCGGGGGCACCTCATGGCTGACCCGCCCGCGTGGCCCCGCGCGACTGCCCTGCTCTCGCGCATGCGCGAGCAGCACGACGTCACGCCGACGGCTCTGTCGTACAACATCCTGCTCGCCAAGTGCGCGGATGAAAACGAGCTCGAGCGCGCCGAGGAGCTCGTGGACCGCATGGCGGACGACGACGTCGCGCCCGACGCGTCGACGCTCGACGCCGTCAAGAAGAGACGCTCCATCCGCTCGTACGCCAAGAAAATGCTCATGCTTTAGGTGGAAACACGTGTGCGTTGTATCTTTATTTCCCGAATCTCAAGCCGCGACTCTGTTGCGACTCTGGCCACGCTCTCGTATCCAGGAGTCAGACCCGCGTCTGCGAAAAGCGCGCTACATCCCGGGGGACTATCCACGACTCAGATTCCCCCGGAGAACGACGTCGACAAGAGGCGATGTTTCTCGCTCTTCCGTGCCGCAGAGTAACGCGCACCGCGCACGACTCAACGCGACGCGAGCATGTTCGGACGCTTCGGCGGCGGCGGCAACTTTGTCGCGCAGTACCGCTGCTACCCCGTCAGCTTCATCGACAGAGTGCGTGCCCCGCCGTGGCCATCCGCGCGCGACGCTTTGAAAACGCCACCCCTCCGGATGCCTCCTCGGGCGCTGACCCTCGCGCCCACCGCCGATCACGCACCCCGCCTCTCCCACAGCCGCAACTTGAGAATGGCGATAAAGGTGCGCCTCGACCCCCGCAAACACCCGGAACCGCTTTTCCGTCGACGCGACGACACGCCGCGCCCGGGCGCGGCCACCGCGCCGGGCCGAGATCTGGCTGGGCCTTCGGGAGAGCCGTGCCCTCGTTCCGCCATCCTCTCGTCGACACCGCCGCGCGTTTAGCCAGACTGACCCCTCCCCCGTCACCGAACAGTGATCCTCCCCCCTTCCGCGCTGGACCGGCTGACGAACATGATGATCGACGACTACCCGATGCTGTTCGAGGTGTCCAACCAGAAGCACAAGAAGAAGACGCACTGCGGCGTGTTGGAGTTTGTTGCCGAGGAGGGCGTGGTGTATCTGCCGTACTGGATGATGCAGAACCTGCTCCTGACGGAGGGCGACATCGTGCGCGTGCAGTACACCAAGCTGTCGAAGGGCAACTACGTCAAGCTGCGCCCGCAGACGAAGGACTTCCTGGACATCTCCAACCCGAAAGCCGTGCTCGAGACGACGCTCCGCTCGTACACCTGCCTCACCGTCGGCGACTCGATCCTCATCAACTACAACAACAAGCGCTACTTCATCGACATCGTGGAGGCGAGGCCGAACGACGCCGTCTCCATCGTGGACACGGACTGCGAGGTGGACTTCGCGCCGCCCCTGGACTACGTCGAGCCGGCGCGCGCGGCCGCCGCGCCCGCGAAAAGCAAGCCGGGCGACCCCATGGACCTCGGCGGCGAGCGCGGCGAGGCAGAGAAGCGGCGGAGGGACGCGAATGGCGAGGGCGTCGCCGCGGCGCCCGGCGCGGAACCGCTCGAGGGCGAGAGGACGTTCTTGGCGTTCGCGGGGGGGGGCAACAGGCTCGACGGCAAGTCCGCGCGCGCGGACCTGGCGCCCAAGCCGATAGAGCTGCCCACCACCTCGCTGAAGCTCAGCGAGGAGTTCGAGCGGTTCATCCGCGGGCCCAAAGACAAAGGCGGGGAAGAGGGCGCCCGCCCCGGGCGCGCGAGCGAGACGGCGTCCGGTTTGCCGCGGCGGAAAGCCGGGAAGCTGGTGTTCGGCGGCGCCGCCGGCGGGGTGGGGCGCGAGAGCCGCGCGGCGGAGAAGGCCAAGGCGCCGGAAAAGAAAGAGGAGAAGAAGGAGGAGAAGGCGAAGTTCACCGCGTTCCAGGGATCGGGGAACAAGCTCAAGTAGGCGCGCGCGACGAAAGACGTGTTTCACGAAAGACGTGTTTCACATTTTTTTTACGGACGCGCCTCGAGATGCCAGACGCTCTCTCACCGTGCTGTCGCGCCCGTCCCACTGTCCTTGGCCGATCGTCTTTTCTCGTCTCTAGGTTTGGCCCGGTCCCGAGGTGGTCCCTTTGTCAGTCCTGGGGGACGCGCCGATGTCTTCGGCGTAGGTTTGGAGCTTCCGGACGCGCAGTCTTCACGGGTTCGTTCCCGCCAGCCGTCGGTCGTTTCCGCTTCGCGCCGACCGCGCGTCGGGGTGACGGACGCCCTCGCGCCCGATTTTCTAGTGCCTCTGCGAATTGGCATCTCCCACCCGAGCGGTAGGTAGATCTCGACCCCCACGCGCCCTCGACTCACGTCACACCCCGTGCCCCCGTCACCAGCCGGAGCGCGCGCCTGGGACACCATGCCGCCGAAGTCGGGGGCGAGCCCCGCGGGCGAGCCGGGCAAGGCGGATCTGGAGACCCACGCCGGGGACGAGGACAAGGAGGCGAAAGCGGCCAAGTTGCGCGAGCGCGTGCGCGAGCGTCTGAAGGCGCGCCAGGCCGCCACCGCGGCGGTTCACGACGCGGGGGGCGCGCCCTCGAGCAAGCGCGATCGTGAGACTTCCCCGACCAGCGCGGAGGAGGTGGACGCGAAGCGTCGCAAGACCGCCGGCGACGCGGGTCCCTCCGGTCCCGGTCCTTCCGCGCCTGCCGGGGCCGACTTTGTGGACCCGGAGACTGAAAACAGGCGGAGACGCGTCGAGGCGTGGCGCGCCGGAAGAAAGGCTCTCTGCACGAAAAAGAAAGATGCGTCCGGCGGTGACACGAGCGATGCGAGCGAAGGAGACGACCGGGCGGGCCCCGGTGGGTCCGGCCGCCCGCCCTGGTCCCGACTCGAGGACGAGTCGGACGAAGATGGGCCGGGCCTTTTGTCGGAGTCCATCGCCGGGAACGGCGGCGGGGTCGAAAACGAATCCGCCGACGAGGACGACCCGCTCGAGGCGTTCATGTCTTTGAACGATTCCGTGATGGACGCCGAGCGCGAGGCCGCGCGGCGCCGGCGGGAGGAGAAGGAAGCCTCGCTCGAGCAGAAAAAAGCGGAGAAGCAGGCGCACGCCGTCGCGGCGGAGACCGAGGCGCAGTTCGCCGCCGCCGCCGCGCGCGCCGCGCGCGCCGCCGCGGGGGAGGCGGCGGAGGCGGCGGACGACGCGCCGCCGCCGGAGCCGGCGACCGGGAACTCGGACGTGCCCCGACCTGGCGATGCGGCGGACCCCCTCGATGCGTTCATGGCAGAGAACGACGCGAAGGCGAACGCGATGGTTGCGGCGTCGCGCGCGGCGGAGGCGAAACTGGCGAGCCGGGCGAAACAGCGAACGGACTCTCCGGCGGTGGCGGGGGGCTTGCTTCTGAAACCGGCGCGTCACGCCGCGTCCGGGGGGTTCGCGCTCGGTAAAAATCGTATCAATAACGCCGCGTTGGCGTCCGCGGGTGCGAGAACGAAACCACCGCCCGTTAGTCGCAAAGCGCGAAGACGCGGCGCCGTCGCCGTGACGCGCCGATTCTTCGACGCGGATTCGGACGCGGACTCGGAATCCTCGGATGGCTCGGCCTCCTCTGGCTCCGGATCGGGCTCGGGCTCGGACGCGGACTCGGACGATGACGCCGCGTGGGCGCGGAAGCAGACCGCGAAGAGCGTCTCGAAAGCCGAAAAGCTCGGCGTGACCGACCACGCCTCGGTGGTGTACGCGCCTTTCCGCAAGAACTTCTACATCGAGTCCTTCGAGATCAAGCGCATGACGGAGGACGAGGTTGCCGAGCACCGTTCGGAGCTCGACGGCATTCGGTGCCGCGGCCGCCACTGCCCGCGCCCCATCAAGACGTGGGCGCAGGCGGGCGTTTCCAACCGGGTCATGGAGCTGATCCGCCGCAGCGGGTTCGAGAAGCCGACGCCCATCCAGTGCCAGGCGCTGCCAGCGATCATGTCCGGCCGCGACTGCGTCGGGGTGGCGAAGACGGGTTCCGGGAAAACGCTGGCGTACATCCTGCCGATGCTGCGCCACGCCAAGGACCAGCCCGCGATCCGGCAAGGCGACGGCCCGATTGCGATGATCATCGGCCCCACGCGCGAGCTGGTGACGCAGATCGGCAAGGACTGCAGGAAGTTCGGTCGCGCCGCGGGTTTGGTCGCCGTGAGCGTGTACGGCGGGAGCGGCGTCGCCGCGCAAATCGGCGCTTTAAAGCGCGGGTGCGAAATTGTGGCGTGCACGCCCGGGCGGATGATCGATGTGCTCACCACCGGCGGCGGGCGGATCACCAACTTGCGACGCGTGACGTACGTCGTGTTGGACGAGGCGGATCGCATGTTCGACATGGGGTTCGAGCCGCAGATCACGCGCATCGCCAACAACCTACGGCCGGACCGGCAAACCGTGATGTTCTCGGCGACGTTCCCGCGCGCCATGGAGGCTTTGGCGCGCGCGGCGCTGACTGACCCAGTGGAGATCCAGGTGGGCGGGCGCTCGGTGGTGAACGCGGACATCGAGCAGATCGTGGAGATGCGCGACGAGCAGGACCGCTTTTTGCGCGCGCTGGAGCTGCTGGGCGAGTGGTACGAGCGAGGCAAGATCATCCTCTTTGTCTCGTCGCAGGAGAAGTGCGACCGCGTGTTTCGCGATTTGCTGCGAGCGGGATACCCCTGCCTGTCTCTGCACGGCGGCAAGGAGCAGAGCGACCGCGAGTGCACGGTGGGTGACTTCAAGAGCGACGTGTGCAACATCCTGGTTGCCACCTCCGTGGCCGCGCGCGGGCTCGATGTGCCGGGCCTGAGGCTGGTCATCAACTACGACACGCCCAACCACCTGGAGGACTACGTGCACCGCGTCGGCCGCACCGGGCGCGCCGGAAACAAGGGCACGGCGGTGACGTTCATCAGCGAGGAGGAGGAGCGGTTCGCGCCCGACCTCGTGAAGGCGATGACGGACGCTCGCAGAGCCGTTCCCGCGGACTTAAGAGCGATGGCGGAGCGGTACGACGCGAAGCGGAAAAAGGGGGCGGGCGAGAAGCGAAGAGGGGGGTTCGGCGGCTCCGGCTTCGCCTTCTCGCGCGAGGAGCGGGACGCCGACCGCCGCGCGCGAAAGGCGGCGGCGGAGGCGGCGGGCGTGGAGCTCGAGGACGACGCCTTCAGCGACGACGACGACGAGGCGGGAAAGGGCGCCTTCGACGACGACGGGGAGCCCGTGTTCGCCACCACGGGCAGGACGGGGGTCGCCGCCGCTGCCGCCGCCGAGGAGAAGAGCCGCGCCGTGGCTGCGGGAGCCGCCGCGGCGGGGGCCGCGGGGGCGAAGGCGCCGGCGGACGTCTCGGGAACTGCCGCCGCCGAAAAAGCCGCCGCCGCGCCGCCGCC
>MDSV01018999.1_pt1 | contig 15627 bp, 14 predicted proteins | sample 810851 | NCBI WGS metagenome assembly MDSV01 (sample SAMN05326640, study PRJNA326480) | marine metagenome | isolation source: seawater | place: Atlantic Ocean: North East | collected 2012
TCAGCAACTTTAATTGACTCTGCTCTATGGGTTCCAGACAAGGCAACAAGACTGTATAGATCGTCGATTTTTTTAGCACTTTCGGCAGTTGATCCTGAAGTTACTTTTATAATATCAGCTATCCTATGAACTTTATCTCCCGGATTAATTCTTTCTGGACTATATCCACAGGAAAAATCTTTATTAAATAAAAGTCCTGACTCTCTCTCTAGTATGGGTACGCATTTTTCTTCAGTTGCGCCAGGGTATACAGTTGATTCATATATCACTATATCATTCTTTTTTAGCAATCTTCCAACTAATTTACTAGCTAAGTAGATATGAGTCATATTTGGAGATTTATTTTTATAAATTGGCGTTGGAACTGTAATTATATAAAAATTACAACTAGATAAATCTAAAATTCTATTAGTTGTCATCAGTTTTTTAGAAGATTTAATTTCTTTTTCTGATACTTCTAATGTTTCATCTGTAAATTTTTTTAATTTTAAAATTCTTTTTTTATTTGTATCAAACCCTATAGTTTTAAACTTCTTACCAAATTCGACAGCAAGTGGCAAACCAACATAACCTAAACCTATTATTCCAATTTTGATTTTTTTCATTTTTAATATTTTGATATAATGGAAATATGTTTAAAAACAGGATGATCAATAAAATAAGAATTATATTTCAAATTATTATCAATCATGGGTATATGATCATTATTCTTTTTTATCAATTTTAATGATTTTGTAAGTAAGATAAATCTAAAATATGAGTCATATAAGGTTTTTGCTTTTGATTTAAATTTCATTTAATGAAATAAAGTATATTTAATTCAACTATCTAAAAATATAGTTAGATGTTGTATACATCAGATTTATACATTTCCATATTTTTTTTAGATGAAAACCACTCAATTGTTCTGGTTATACCTTCTTTAAAAGAATACCTTGGTTCAAAACCTATTAATTCTTTCATTTTTGTATTATCACAATAAAGCCTATTAACTTCTGAGTCCTTTGGTCTGTATCTGTCTTGTTCTTGAATAATTTCAGCATTACTATTCATTATTTCTTTTATTAAAGTTATTATTTCTAAAATACTTACCTCAAATTTTGAACCTAAATTTAAAATTTGACCATTTGAATTTTCAGACTCTGATACATTTATAAATCCCTCACAAGTATCTAAAACATAAGTAAAATCTCTTGTAGGCTTTAGATCGCCTACATGGATAATTTTTTCACCAAGTATTTGAGTTATTATTGTTGGAATGATAGCTCTTGCAGACTGGCGAGGACCAAAGGTATTAAAGGGTCTTATAATTGTTAGAGGAAAATTAAATGATTTATTAAAACTAATTGCTATGGAGTCAGCGCCAATTTTACTGGCGCTATAAGGTGATTGGGCCTGTAATGGATGATTTTCATCAATTGGGGCATAAACAGCACTTCCGTAGACCTCACTTGTTGAAGTATGGATGAATCTTGTTACATTATTTTTCATAGATGCCTGACACATATTCAAAGTACCGCTTATATTAGTATCAACATAACTTTGTGGAGCTTGATATGAAAAAGGAATAGCAATCAAAGCTGCGAGATGAAAAACAACATCTTTATTTTTTGTTATTCTTTCGCAAAAATTATAATCTCTTATATCTCCCGAGACGATGTTCATTTGATTTTTCAATGAAGAATGATCTAACCAACCCCAATTATTAAATGAATTATATTGTGATAAAGCAGTGACATTATAACCTTTTGTTATAAGCATTTCACTCAAATGCGATCCGATGAAGCCATCTGCTCCTGTAACTAGTGCATCCATAATTACCTCGAACAAAGCATAATTTGCCTTTAAAAATAAGCTTTCAAAAAATAGATAACATATATTATCTTGCCCAATTGTCCTAATCAATATAAATCACATAATTTGATAAATAATAAAGCTTCCTATGATGAAAAATAAATATAAGAGAGATTTTTATCTTAAGAGAAGTAAAGACTTAGAGATAAAATTTTATAAACGGCCATTCAAAGAAATTATTTGGTGGGTTTTATATTTTTTTGATTTTTTATTGTTCAGAATATCACCAAAATTGCATAGTATAATTAATGGAAATTTTCATGTAAATAATAATAAGAATGCAAGAGATAGAACTGATTATTTAAAAAGTATATATGCAGAAACGGATCATCGTTATTTTGAAATACAGGTAATGAATCATACTAGAATAAGTAATATTTTAAGTGAGAATGAAGAAATAATTTATAAAAGAATAGGTGAAGAAGAATTTTTTCTATTTGGCGCAACACCTTTAATAGAGGAAAGTCACCACAATGAAGTGATAGAATGGTCCTTAAATGTTTTAATTATAGAGGATGACAAAGAAAAAGATCTACTCAGTTTTGTATTTCCATATAATACAGAAAATCGGAATGATAATTTTATTTACAAAATTAAAGACGGATGGGTAAACTTTAAAATTGATTTAAAAAAATATAAAAAAAATAATTTGATAATCAAAATTTGTCCCTCATTAAAAAAAATAAGAAACAAAAATTATAAAAGTCAATTCTCTCTATCCAATCCACAGTTTCGTCTAGAAGAAAATGGAAAAAAAAATATTTTGCTTCTTTCAATTGAGTCACTATCTGACTTAAAATTTCTATCAAGAAAATATAATTACTCAATTCCAAAGAATTTAGAAAATTTAATGAAAGACTCTTATTGTTATGATAAAGTTTATTCGCCCGTAGATAGTACATTGCCACATGCCGCTTCAATAACTTCTGGACTTTATGCATCCCAGCATGGGATAGGTGATTATTCTGTTGGAGCAGATACCTATCATAACAAGACAATAAATGGCAATGTCCACTTGTTACAAAAAGTGATGAAGAAAAATAATTTTTTAACTTTTTTTGCAGGAACTTCGGCGAGATTTAATTCAAAAGGTGGGCACGCCAAAGGTTTTGATGATCACTATCAAATAAATAATAATTTTGAAAATAATCCACTCAAAATGAGTTATTTAGTTGATACAATTGATAGTTTTAAAGATTTTAATAACTTTTTTCTTTTTCATTTGGACTATTTACATGCACCAATGTTGAGCTTTGATCAAGAGAACTCTCTGAAACTTCATGAGGCCTCACTCCTTGACACTAAAAATGATAAATTAGCAGAGAATTTGTATTTTAATGGTCTTGAAAAAGTTGATAGAGATATTGGTGAACTTATCAAATACTTGAAATCATCAAATCAATATGAAAATACAATGATTATACTTACAGGTGATCATGGATCAGGGGTTAATTGGGAAAAGAATAGTAATTATAGTCTTTACGATGAGAGAATTCGAGTGCCTTTAATAGTTAAACATCCAATTTGGTCAAATGAAATAATAAAGCCAAATAAGATTGTAAATTCTATACAAGAAATTAACAAAATTATCACTTTTGCAATAGGGGAAAAAATATCAGATCAATTGAAAAATCTTCCTCAATATTCAAGAAAGTATAATAATTTTGCAATTGCAGAAACAATTATGAATCCGTCAAAAGACAAGAAAAAACATTGTCTAGCTTTAATGAATGAAAAATATAAGTATATATGCTGGAATCATATCAATTGGGACAATTATTCAATTTCAAATAAGTTAGAAGATAAGCTTTTCAGATGGAACGAGCTCAACGATTGTTATGACGAAACCAATGACATAAAAGAAGAGAATGAAAAAGAGTATAAAAGTATGAAACAAAATGCATACGATATAATTGAGGAAAACCTGAAATTTTTAGAGAAATACCCTAATGAACAATACTAATATTTATTCTTCTTTATCAACATAGTAGGTACTTATTAGAAATCCTAAAGGAAGATAGTATATTATATTTATCCAGTTATTGAAGAAATTTAGCGAAGTAGCAAGTGGAAATAAACTTATAAAAATTGCAATATACAAACAAATCTGAACGTCTGAGAGTCTGAATTCTTTTGAAAATATCTTGCTAAAAAATTGTTTAAAGAATAAGTATGATACGAAGAGAAAAATCCCAAAAATAAAAATAAATCCTAAAATACCAGTTTCTGATATAAGTTGTAGATAAGTATTGTGCGGATGTGTTGAACAACTATTCCATAATTCATTTGATAAAAAATATTTTGTATCACTACAAATCTCACGGTACATCTTCGGTCCAAATCCTAGTATTGGTTTATCCTGAAACATTTTAACAGAGGATATGATAAATAACTCATGATCAGCCACATATTCACTACCTAAAATATTAAGTTGATTGAATGTATTATCAATCATTCTGCTTTTAATCTTATTATTTGATAAAGTTAAAAAAGCTATAATTGATAAAGAAATTATAAATGTAAAAAGGCGAAATTTTTTATATTTATTCATCAATAGAATCATTAAAACTGTAGACAAAATCAAATTAAAAAAAGCGACCCTTTCACCAGACAAATATATTAAAATATCACTGGCGATTACGAAAAAACATAATAATAACAAATATTTTTTTGGCTTTTTAGTTACAAATAATGTTAGTGCAAACAGTAGAGGCATTAATCGGGATAGATAATTTCCGAAGATCCACTCATCTCCAAATAAACTTGATAGCCTAGCTTTGTTTGGATTATAGGGAAATCCTAATAAGTTTTCCCCGTTGAAATATTGATAAAAACCGTCGATGATTAAAAATAAAAAAACTATCAGAAAAGAATATAAAAATAATTTCAAGAAATCTCTATCTTTATCAATTAAATACCAAACAGAAATCGCAAACAAACCATGTCTCCAATAAAGTAAAGAACTTTCAAGGGATAATAAGATGTTTTGTGAAAGCAATGATGAGACTATTAATATAGACGACCAGATCAGTATTATATAAAAAAAAATATTTTTATAATATTTCCATTCCTTATTACTTACAGAACTAATCATAAATATTAAAGTCGAAATAATACATATTAATTCAGATAAAAAGGGTCCCGTTACTAGTGCAATAGGCAAAAAAATTAAAATATACTTTTGAACAAATAATAAATTATAAGAATGATTATTTTCTTTTATCAACAAACTCTTATTCATTTATTGATATTAAAATACTCTTTATACCATATAACAAAATTTCTTATGCCTTGAGAAACTTCAAATTTTGGCTTAAAAGATACTTTTTTAATTAGCTTGCTTATATCTGCATGGGTTTTATATACGTCACCCATCTGAAAACTTTTTAAATTTTTCCTTGATTTACTACCAACAGATTTTTCAATTTCTTCTAAGAAATAACTGAGTTTCTTTGGATTGCCGCTTCCAATATTAATGACTTGATAATTAGTTTTATCTTTTGCGGGTTTTTTTATTAATTTTATAACAGCCATTATTACATCGTCAATGTATGTAAAGTCCCTAATATGCTTGCCTCGGTTAAATAAATCTAATTTTTTTTTGTAAATAATAGACTCAGTAAATTTATACAAAGCCATGTCAGGTCTACCAAAAGGACCATAAACAGTGAAAAATCTTAATCCTGTTGTTTTCAATTTGTGAATATGGCTATATGAGTATGCAATTACTTCATTTGCTTTCTTAGTTGCTGCATAAAAGGAATTAGGACTTGATGTGTCTAAGTTTTCATTAAGCGGAAACTTGTTACTATCACCATAGACTGAACTTGTTGAAGCATAAAGAAAGTGCTTTATTTTAAACTGCCTTGAAAGATCAATAATATTAAAAAAACCTAGAATATTAGAATTTAAGTAAGGTCTTGGCTCAGTAATTGAGTGTCTTACACCTGCTTGAGCTGCAAGGTGTATTACATAATCAAAATTACCCATATTGAAGATTTTTTTCAATTTATTTTGATTTTCTATATCAACCTTAAAAAAAATAAATTTGTTAAATTTTTTTAAAAGTGATAATCGATCTTTCTTTAATTTGATATCATAATATGAATTCATATTATCTATCCCTGAAACATTAAATAATTTATTTTTTAATAGTTCTTTACTAAGATGAAAACCAATAAATCCCGCGCAGCCAGTAACCAAAATATTTATTTTTTTATTATTCATTTATTTTTTTTCATTTATTTTACTAATTTTGAAAAATATAAGAATCTTTATTTTTTGTATATATATAATAATCTGTATTATTACACCTTTCAAATCCCTGCAACTCCATAAAGTTTAAAATAATTTTTCTTTCTATTAATTCATAACTAAGACAATTCGAAGATTTACTTGCTTGATAACTGTTTATTTGGCCTAATCTATTTTTAATTGGATTTTTAACAAGAGATAAAGTTTTATCTTTACTGCTCCAATATGTGCTTTGAATATTTTTTTCTTTTAAATTGAACGAACAGATCTGCTCATTTAAGTATTTGTCATATAAAAAATAATTGTAATTGTCATTTATATCACGGGATATTTTTAATAAAAAATCATAATTGTCATAGTCAATCATCTCCAGAAAAAAAGCTCTGATATCATCATTGCTAATTATTTTTTCAATATTTTTTTCATTTAGATATCCATCCTTTATAAGTTTATCAAAATTTAGAAAGATTATTTTTGCTGGCAGCCTTTTTATTGCATTTGAAATTATAGCTTGGGTCTCGTTAATAAAGACAATAGAATTAGAATGAACAAGTGAATTTTTTTTTTTAATTGAGTTTGCGTCCTTTCTTACTAAAGAAGTTACGTATTCAAGTTTATCATTGTCATATTTATGTATGTCACCATTATGGGAAATTAAATGAATACTATCATTTATACATTCTACTCCCTGAATATTCATATCTTGTAACTTCTGTTGGTTGGATAAGTATAAGAAATCCAATTTGAGGAGGTAAGAAATACTTAACAATATTAATATGACTAACAATAAATATATAGAGAAGATTAATTTCATAATTAATTTTGATAGAAACTGGTTGCGGGGGTAGGATTTGAACCTACGACCTTCAGGTTATGAGCCTGACGAGCTACCAGACTGCTCCACCCCGCGACATTAAATTTTGCCATATTAATGGCTATTCATTAAATTCTATTTAAATATTCATTTAACTAAGTACTTATATAATTTGGTTATTATAATGTCTATAAATAAGATTTATTAATTTTTTTATGATTGCGACTGTTAATTAATTAAATAATTAAATATTTTAAATAAATTATAAAATTATTTTATTGCTTCCTTTTGAAATACACTTTCTAAATCTTTTCGAGACAAAATAACGGGATGATTTTTAAGTCTTTCTAAATTTACAGACTTAACAATATAAGAAATTTTTCTTTTTGTTAATAATTTCGTGCGATTATTTTTTTTAAAGAGTTTTTTGAAATCACTTTCTAATCTCAATTCTTTCATAATGTTAAACCATTTATTTTTTGCTTGCTCTGGAGAAATAACATTTAAATATTTATAAATACTTTCCATTTGCTTGAGTAATTCCTTGGGGTTTTTAGGTGAATTTATATTTTTAATGAGATGGTTTAATTCAAAAAAATGTCCCAATGTAGTAGCTACAGCATGGCCATGTGGTATCTTAAATACTTGAGATATTTTATACGAAAGGGCATGCGGCGCAGTAGTTTTCGTAATGTTGATAGCTTTTCCAGAAAGATGTGAGGCGATCATCATATTTTTTCTACTTTGTGCAGATGGATTATTAACATTATTAATTAAATTTTCTATTATCAATCTTATTGACTTTCTAGCATATCTTCTACTTTCAATATTAGAATTTACGGACCAATAGGACTCTATTGACTGAGACATGGCGTCCATTCCTGAACAAGCTGTTTCATATTTAGGTAATCTTAGAGTCAATGAATAATCAACTAAAGCTAGATCTGGCACTAAGTTCTTATTGGCAATTGAATATTTTTTATTTCTCAAATAGATTACTGCAAAGTGCGTACATTCACTTCCTGAGCCAGATGTTGTAGGAATTGCAATAAAAGGCTTTAAAATATTTTTTATTTTCTTTGAAGATAATGTTATTTGTTTTTCTTTACCTTGATGGGATTGGAAAATATTTATTAATTTTCCCATATCTATTGTAGAGCCACCTCCTATTGAAATAATACAATCGCATTTCTCTTGTATAAAAATCTTTGCTCCAACCAGTGCATCTGTATAACGAGGATTAGTTGAAAATCTGTCAAAATGAATAAATTCAAATTCCTTATTTATAAGTTCTATTCCTACATTAGCTTTTGATTTATAATAAGAATTATTTCCTCTAACAATGAAAATTTTTTTAAAATTGTTTTTTATTAAATAGCGTTTTAAGTAATTAATGAAATTAGTATTAAATATTACTTTTTTATTTTTATTATTCATTTTTAGATGATATTTTTTCCATTAATTTCATCTTATTATCTATCGGCGTAGAATTAGGTCTTCCAAGATTTTCTCTAAATGTTGTATTAATCTTGATTTCAAGAAAAGAGAGATTTTTACTATTTAGCAATTCCAATATTTTTTTGTCTATATCCGAAATTTTCGAACAACTATCGACTTTGTCATAGCCAAAAGCTTTTAATGCATTAGAGAACTTAATATTAAAACTATTAGTTGGTTGATTACCAACTGAGCCATGAACTCCATTATTTAACAAAATGTGTTTAAAATTATTTGGTTTATTTATACCAATTGTTGTTAAGCCTCCAAGATGCATTATGGATGCACCATCACCATCTATACATACTACTTGATGTTTTTTTTTCTTTAAGGCAATCCCAAGAGCTATCTGAGATGCATGGCCCATACCTCCAACTGTCAAGAAATCAAAATAGTTTTCTTTTCTTTTTATTTCATATAGCTCCCTCGAGCACATTCCAGTCGTTGATACAATTATAGTTTTTTTTTGTATTTTGCTAACAATTTTATTCAAGGCCTCTTCCCTAGTCAGAGAATACTTGTTACTGATCTCTTTTTTTAAAATATAATTTTCAAAAGTTGATTTTTTTACAACGATTGCGACTGGTTCAGAATTATTTTTGGCAAAATTAATTATTTTTGATACTCCTTTTAAAGAACTATTCTTATCAATAATTATGTATTTTATTTTCATGGCATCAAGCATTGAAAGTGTTACTTTCCCTTGTTTTTTGTGTTGAGGCTCGTCTTTATTTCCTGGTTGGCCTCTCCAGCCAATAAGTAATATCATAGGTATTGAGTAAACTAATTTGTCAGCTAGAGATAACAAAGGGTTAATTGAATTACCAAGACCAGAATTCTGCATATAAATTAAAGGAGTCTTATTGGTTGCTAAATGATAGCCAATGCCGATACTAACAGCTGATCCTTCATTTGCAGATATTATATTATTTTTACTATTTGATTTTTCAGTTATATAAGCAAGTATACTTTTAAGTAATGAATCGGGAATACCTGTAAAAAAGTTAATATCAGATTTGATTAGTGTATCGTAAAAATCTTTTGGCTTCATTTAGTCTTTGGGATTAATTTTAATATTTCATTTATAGTCATACAATTATCATCCACTTCTTTAGATCGACCATTTTCTAATATTGATTTAGCAACATTTAACATGGCAGGGTAAGATGCTCTTAACAAATGGTTTGCATATATTACTATTTTTACTCCATAATCAATTAGTTCCTTTTCTGTAATTTGATTATAACTTGTTGGAACAGCTACTAAGGGGACTCTGGATTCGAGTTTATTATATTCCATACAAAAACTTTTAATTTCTGCTGGATCTTTCATTCTACTATGTATCATAATTCCATCTGCCCCTGATTTTATGTATGCTTTTGATCTCTTTATCGCATCTTTTACTCCTTTATCGAGTATTAAGCTCTCAACTCTAGCTATAATCATAAAATCTTCTGTAATTTGAGATTTTTTTCCTATTTCTATTTTTTTTGTAAACTCCTCGATTGTATCCTGCTCTTGAAAAACCTCATTACCAAACAATGAGTTTTTTTTTAGTCCAGCTTTATCCTCAATAATAACTGCTGATATTCCCAATCTTTCAAGGCTCCTAACTGTAAAGGAAAAGTGTTCTGGCTTACCTCCTGTGTCTGCATCGTAAATCATTGGTTTGGTTGTTACCTCAAAAGACTCATTTATAAGTTGTAATCTTGACGATAAATCAACTGACTCAATATCAGGCTTACCTCTTAGAGTTGAGTCAGTTAAACTACTTGACCACATAGCATCAAACTCATGTAATATGTTTTTGTTCATCATAGAAGTATTTTCAATTATTAATGCAGATAATGGACTATGTGACTCTAATACTCTTACTATAGGCTTTGAAGATATTAGCCTTCTTAATCTTTTTAGTCTCAACTCTGGTGTAGTTCCTATTTCTTTTAATGACTTATTTAATGAAGTAGATGATATACCTTTTGTATAAGGCACTTCTATGAGTTTTCCATTCCATTCTTTTAAAACATTGATTACATCTTGTCTTGTTTTGGATTGAGGTCCTTCTTTCCAGTCATCTCCATGCACTACATAATCAGGTTTAATTTTTCTTAGATTTTCAGTATAATCTAAAGTTAATTGCTTGATTACATGGTTCACTCCTTTTATGTTAGAAACTACTTCCTCTCTCAGCTCATAATTCATGAATGGAAGCCTTTTGTAACTGGAAATTGCTTCATCAGTAAGTAGTCCGACAGTTACGTCGCCTAATTCAAGTCCTTTTTTAATAATATTGATATGTCCCGGATGAATTAAATCAACACTCATTCCTATGTATACTTTCTTATTAATTTTTTTAGCCATAATAAATAAAACTATCTAAATTTTAAGTTTTAAAATAACTTCATCAAATGTTGCTTTAGCATCTTTAGCTTCGTTCCATTTTATTTTAATATTTGGCGTCAATGGAAATTCAGCTGCAATATCTATACCTGTAACATTTTTAATTTTCCCTTCTTCCAAATTTCTGTAAATCCCTTTTATATCTCTTCTTTTTAACTCATCAAGCGGGGTATCTAAAAATATTTCAACATAATTAGGAATATTTTCTCTATTCCAGGCGTGCAATTCATGAAATAAGCCAATTACACCTATGACAACACTAATGCCTTGACTTACAAGGAGTTTGCAAAGACGTGAGTATTGAAAACCAAGAGTTTTTCTCTCTTCATATGAGTATGCTTTTGAATTAAAAACTTTTCTTAGAATATCACCATCTAATAATATTACTGAATAACCATCAATGACTAATTTATTCCTTAATAGTTCTGCAATTGTTGTTTTTCCAGACCCTGATAAACCAGTAATCCAAAAACAGCCAGATCTGAATGTATCAGTTTTTATCATAAAGCAGCTAGCACAGAAGTATTAATAATTTTCAAGTCAACACACTGTAATAAGTGGATTTGAGGGTTGAGTCGATAAATTTCATAAGTATTTAAATAATATTGACATTATTAATTTAATTTAGCAACTAGGTAAAAAGCGATATAGTCCTTGTATTCACTTTTGTTCTTGAATTTCTTTGGTTCAATGTATTTGACATTTCTTAGATTATTAACATCATCAGGTATTTCCTTTAAAGGTCCATAAAAAATTCTTTTCAATATTTTTTTAAATTTATAATTACTGGGAATAATCTTCATTTTTGAAGCTAAAAACTTAAGCCACTTTATTACTGAATGCATATTACCTCTATAATTGATTTGTTTATCATGAATTGATCCATACAGGTCACAATCAAAACCCTCTTGATTAAATAGATATTTTAACTCATCAATTTCATGATACGTTGTCGCAAATTTACTGGGGTTAAAGTCATGTCGATCAGGATTAATTGACATTAATACAATTTGACCATTTTTATTTAATAGATTTTTCATACTCTCAATAGTTTTTCGAACATCCATTAAGTAAATTGCTTGATAAATTAGAATAGTATCAAAAATACCAATATTTATGTCAAGTTTTTCAATGTTGCCATTTATTAGCTTTATCTTTTTATTATTTTGATAATTAATTTTAGCTATTTCAATAGCATTTTTGTCAATGTCCAAACCGACAACAAAAGAGGCTTTTTTAGAAATTAATCCAAGGCCCCTTCCAATACTACATCCAACATCGAGTACTTTTTTTTTAGAGCAGAATTGCTCAGCAAATTTATACATTTGAATACTAGTCATTTGATTAAAGACCGTGCCATAATGGTTACTTAGAGAAAATTTTGATGTACTTCTTTTTGACATTTAGTTTATTATAATTTTTTGATCTAAAATAAAATAGCAATTACCGGATATAAAAATTTCTATTAAAGTCATTATAATTATGAAATTCGTGCTCTAAATAAAGTTCATCACCTTGTTGACTAATTATATAAAATCCACCCTCCTCAAGAGATAAATAGTTGCACGAGTTCTGAAACATTTCACAAAAAACTACACTGTTATGAGCTGAAACAATTGTATTTGTGCTGTCCTCTATTTGTAAATTAGAATAAAACCTTTTAAGAGACGTTATTCTTTGTGAACTATCTTCATTGTAAGGTCCGCTATGGACAAGCAGTTTATGTAATGTGTCATATCCACCAAATGCTAGCTCAGCTGTTTGTCTTGCTCTACATGAAACGGATGACACTACTATACCAATTGGTAAGCCAATATTTTTAATATGTTCACCCATAACAGATGCTTGAACTTTACCTCTTTCGTTAAGGCAAACTGCATCACTAAAATAATCATTTTCGGCAAATCTTGTATGATCGCTATTATTCGTAATTAAATCACTTTCAAGTGCGTCATACATTTGAACATCAATCCATTTATCTCTCTCTGCATGTCTAAAGTGCAAAATGTATCCACCCTTCAAAATTTCCTGCGCCCAAAAAAGATCTTTTTTATTAATATTATATGTTGAAGCAGTAGAGCCAAGACTAGTATTTAAATACTTAATAATTTTATCTTTATTTTCGTATAAATAAACGAATGATGCAAAAGCAACAATTAGAAGTAGAAAAAATGATATTATATAGAATATATAAATAAGAAACTTTCTATACATATTAATAAAAAAATATTTTAAATAAGACTTTCTAAAAGAATAATTTTAACATTATTCAAATAAAAATTCAGTATATTATTTTATTTTTGGAAGTCTCTTTGCTCATATTATTTAATGAGATAAAAATCCAAAATAAAGCATGGTCAAGTAAATTTATAAAATTCATACTTATAATAAGTATTAAAAATTGAATAATTTTAAAATTCACAAGTGTTTCCTTTTTTCTGAGAGGGAATAACCTATATAGAATTACATAATAAATATAAAAAATCATGAAAATTCCTACAAATCCCTGCTCAAACAATATCTGAGCGTAATCATTATGTGATGTCTGCATTCTCAATATTTTTTGGGTGGAATCAAGTTCAACATTATTTTGCTGAAAAGTTGTTAGGCCTTTACCCATAATTGGATTTTCAAAGAATCCCTCGATACCTTTTATAATATACTTACTTCTATAACTACTTAAACTAAAGACATCCTTGGCTGATTCTAAGTCATAGTTAGTATTTATTTTAATTTGCTGATTACTCATACCTTTTAGGTAATTATATTTTTCTGGAGTTATTTTAAATATGAAAGCAGCAGTTATAATTAATATTATAATCAGTAAAGATGTTAAGAGTATTCTTCGATTAAGTGTCAATATCATTAAAATCAAAATAGTAAAATATAATACTAATGCTGTACGCGAGAATAAATAGAAGATACTTATAGTGAATATTAAAAATGAAATAATATTAAAAACTGACAAATTTTTCATCATTTTGAATATTAAGTAAGGAATTAACAAACATATAAAAACACCCAATGTATTTTTAGTTGCATAATCCTCAACACTAAATTCTTTTAAAAAGAGACTTGCTGACAAAAAATTACTCTCAAATACGAACCAATGGATAATTACTGATACTAAAAGAATTATTGATGTAAAAATTATGCTATATTCCATTGTTTTTTTGTAAATAGAAGCACTATTTCTAGCGATAAAAATAGACAAAAAAGATAATGCTAAGATATTTAATATTTGAGGTGAATGAGAAAAACTATAATCAGAATTAATAAAAATAAATGAAAAAAGACAATATATTGAAAATAATATTATATGAATGTTGTTAAAATATTCATTAAAGCTTTTTTTTATATTTTCTTTTAACAAAAATACTGATGTTAGAACGATAAAAAAAAATAATCTCAGAAGAAATGGAACATTAAAAACAGAAAATATTATAAATATACTTAGACTAATCGGAATTAAATTATCAAATATTTCCTTTTTTATATGGTCAATTTTCATTAAAAAGATCCCTAGAATAGACTTTATCCATTACATGGTCTAAATCATGTGAAATTCTATTTGCAATAATCAAATCTGAACATTTAATAAATTCTTCAATATTATTTACAACTTTTACTCCATTAAATTCATTTTCTAATATTATAGGCTCGTAAAGTATAATTTTATTTTCATTGCCTTTTATTTTTTCAAGAATATCTAAAACCGCACTTTCTCTATAGTTGTCAGAGCCATCCTTCATAATCAAACGATATATACCTATTGTATTGAAAGTCTTATTTGTAATTGAATTAACAATAAAATTTTTTCTTTTTTCATTGGAATCTACAGTAGCCTTAATCAGACTATTTGGTATTCCACCAAAGTTCTCTAAAAGTTGTTTTGTATCTTTTGGCAAACAGTAACCTCCATATCCAAAAGAAGGATTGTTATAATAATTTCCTATTCTTGAGTCCAAACACGCACCCTTAATAACATTTTTTGTTGATATTTTTTGAGTCTCACAAAAGCTATCGAGTTCATTGAAGAATGCGATCCGCATTGCTAAAAACGTATTTGCAAAAAGCTTAATGGCCTCGGCTTCTTTAGATTCCATATGTAACACACATGTATCTGTCTCATTCTTTTGTGAGCACTCTAAAAGAATTTCGCCAAACTTTTTTGCCTCTGTTGAGGTATCGCCTACAATAATTCTTGAAGGATGCAAATTATCATATAATGCTTTTGTTTCTCTTAAAAATTCAGGTGAAAAAAAAATATTTTTTTTATTAAATTTATTTCGAAGAGTATCTGTATAGCCAAAAGGAATAGTTGACTTTATGACAATTGTTGATCGACAATTAAATTCTAAAATATCAGTAATTACTTGTTCAACACTTGATGTATTAAATGAACCGCTAGCAGCATCATAATCTGTGGGAGTGGCAATAACAATGAAGTTTGCATTAGAATATGCCTCATGTTTATTTGTTGTTGCTTTAAGATTAAGTTTTTTATCAGCAAGAAAATTTTCTAAATCAACATCTTTAATCGGAGAAACTCGACTATTAACTAAATTTATAGTTTGTTCGTTAATATCAAGCAAAGACACTTCATACTTCTGAGAAGTTAAAACAGCAAGGCTTAATCCAACATAGCCTGAACCTACAACGCAAATCTTCATATTTTTACAATAATGTGAGTGTTATAATTGTAAAGCGACAATAATTTCACGTTTTGTAGACCTGGCAATGTCCTACTCTCCCATGCCTTAAGACAAAGTACCATCGGCGCTGGAGCCCTTAACGTTCGAGTTCGA
>MDSV01145599.1_pt1 | contig 15625 bp, 18 predicted proteins | sample 810851 | NCBI WGS metagenome assembly MDSV01 (sample SAMN05326640, study PRJNA326480) | marine metagenome | isolation source: seawater | place: Atlantic Ocean: North East | collected 2012
AATGAGATTTTTATGGGGATATTATATGGGAATCTGAATGTTTAAGTGAGGGGAACGTTAGTGGACCGAACGATTAACCCTGAACGATAGTGAGGGGGAATAAACATGAGGATTTACATGTTATATCCCTTATATATGTACTATCTCACCATTCTCACGAAAAAAGTCTTTGTATATCTTATTTACTGTATTATAATCGACGGCATATTCATGAAACTCTATATTATTAGTGTTTAGTAATTTGTATAAGTCATTATCTATGTCTTTGGCACCTTTGAGACCTTGGAACCTCCCTTCTTTTTGGAAAACGGCATCGTTCCGATGTAGTAATATGTTTATGTTATCATATTGACTAAAGAGGTCCAGAACAAACTTATCGAAATACTCACCGTAGAAAGTTGTTGGGTATACTGTCCCTTGATATCTACTCTTATATATTAATCCGTTTAGTATTGGACTATCTACTATTATATAATCTACCTGACCATATACTCTTGATATATTTCTGTGTTGATTTGCTGTTATATATAATTGGTCATTAATGGCACTATAGTTTTTCTCCCACGCTATTGTTTTCGGGAACTCTGAGGTAAGTTCTACTGAGATACCATTCTTTTTCATTATATAGTGTAGACCGGCGGCTTGGGTTGACTTTCCTATCCCAGGACCACCGAAAAAGTTTATAATTTTTGTTTTTTTCATATTACTGTTTCTATTTCTTTTACTTTAACCTCACCTGTGAATGATTTTGTTATTGTAAAGGGAACTATAACCTTTGGTTTATATTTTGTTAAAAACTTACCCGCTGTTTTTAATGTGTACCCACTATCACAAATATCATCCACCAGTAGTATATTTTTATCTTTAATTCCTTCACAATCTACACAACTAAAGATTATTTTTTGTTTTTCTTTCTCAAACTTTTGATATTTCTGTGGTATACAAAATTTTCTTCTAGTTACACCACAGATTTTAGTTAAATTTTTTTTAAGTGGGATATTAAATGCCTTTGATAGTTCTTGTGTGAAGTTTTTTACTTTATCCCCAGAGTTGGTGGGTGGTATAAACATTATGTAATCAAAGTTTAGAGTCATATGTTTTTTTATATTTTCTATAGTAATGTCTATTAGATATTGAGGGAAGTCTGTATATGTTTTATATTTAGAAGTTTGTAACATCTTACCTACTGTTGTTAGTCCCTGTGGAGTATCATAAAAATCTATAGTGTATCCATCCACAAGTTTGGATTCCTCTTGTGGGTTTTTTTCATCACCTAGTAATAATTTATACATTTTAGTTTATTATAATCTTTTTAGTTGTATTATTAAAAATATAACCATAATAACTTCTCTAGTCAATTTATCAAATAACTAATTGATAAGGTTGATATGTAGAATTATATCATTATTATTAGATAAAATAAAAGCTTATGTTTGATACTTTCGTAAAACCTGATACCACTAATACTGAAAAACCTTTAGTTTATGATTGTTTTAATTTTTTTAATGAGTTTGATTTATTAGAAATTAGACTTAACGAACTAGATGGAGTTGTAGACTATTTTGTACTGTGTGAGTCTAATGTAACTCACAATGGAATACCTAAACCTATGTACTTTAAGGAAAACGAAGAACGTTTTTCTAAATTTAAAGATAAAATAATTTATCTTCCTATGATTGTACCAGAAGGTACTAATGTTGACCACCCACAAAAAAGTTATGTAATGAATGCTTTAAAAAATTGTAAAGATTCTGACATTATCATTTATTCTGATTTAGATGAAATCCCTAAGTCTTCTAAATTTGATGAGGCTATTTCTAAACTACCAGAACATAATTTAGTTTGTTTTGCTGGGAGAAATTGTATGTATCGTTTAAATGGGGTAAAATATAATGATGACGAACTTGACATTTGGTATGGTTCTGTAATGTACACATATGGGTGGATTAAAAATAAACAAATATGGGCTGTAAGAAGGACTAGAATACAGACATCTTACATATTAAAAAATGCTGGTTGGCATTTTAGTAGTATTGGAGATTTAGAACATATATTAACTAAATTTAGGTATTGGGGTCATGCTAATGACTTAGGTAGAACTTTTAATACGTGTGCTAACCCTAAAGCTTTATTACAAGATTACATAGAAAAAGGTATAGATTGTTTTAAACCTACCAGAAGAGTATCTTATGAAGGTTTAGATGTTTTACCTAAATACGTTCAAAAAAATAAGGATAAATTTTCTTATATGATAAAATAAATAAAATAAAAATAAATTAACATGTTAATATCTGATTCAAAAGAATTTATATTCTTTCATTTATACAAAACGGCTGGGACATCTTTAACTCACGTTTTAAAACCTTATACCTCTCCTCATGCTAGTAAACACCCTAAAGTGGTAGATTATCTTAAAAATGGTGGTAGAGAAACTTACGAAAAGTATTTTACTTTTGGTTTTGTTAGAAATCCTTGGGATTGGCAGGTATCTTTATATCATTATATGCTGATGGATACTCAACATTTCCAACATAAATTAGTTTCTTCATTTAAAAGTTACAAAGAATACTTGGATTGGAGGGTTCATGAGGATTGTAAACCCCAGTATACTTTTTTTAGTGAGAATGCTGATGAAGAGTCTCCTTTAACTTTAGATTTTGTTGGTAGATTCGAAAAATTAAATGAAGATGTAGATTTTTTAAAAACTAAATTAGGTTTGGAGGGTGATTTACCTCATTTTGTAAAATCTAATCATGCACCATATAAAGATTACTATAATGAGACTACACAAAAAATGATAGCTGATGCGTACCATAAAGATGTGAGTTATTTTAACTATACTTTTTAAATGTTAAATTCTGAAGAAGGAAATAGGTTAATTGGGGAGCACATAGTAAGTGGTAAACCTTTATCTGTGATAAGACTAAGGTCAGAAACTAATACGTTATATTACCACCTTAATAATAATTACCCTGAGTCTTACCCATCTTTTTTAGAAAATAATGGTGGTTTATACCCTTTAAATAAAGAAATTATAGAATATTATAATCATTCTTTAGTTGAAGGTATTACTAAATGTGACTATTCGGTTTACTGGGATATCCACAAAAAACAGTATGATGACTTCCAGAAAAAATGGTCAATTAATTTAGTCCATAATCGTGCTGTTGAACCTTTTTATTTTAAAAACCCCTGGAGTCAACACCTAAAAGGTAAAAAAGTTTTAGTTATACACCCTTTTGTCGAGAGTATTATCTCACAATATAAAAAAAGAGAAAAGTTATTTGATAATTCTTTAATTTTACCTTCTTTTGATTTATTGGGTTTAAAATCCATCCAAACTAGTGGAGGTGGAGAAAAACTGTACCCTAGTTGGGTTGCGTCATTGGATAGTATGGTAGAAAAAATTAAATCTATGGATTTTGATATTGCTTTAATAGGGTGTGGTTGTTATGACATACCTATTTGTTCTACTATTAAAGATATGGGTAAACAGGCTATTATAGTAGGTGGTGGTTTACAAATTTTATTTGGTATAAAAGGTAAACGTTGGGATAATCACGGAATTATCTCTAAATTATATAACGATAACTGGGTTAGACCTTCTTCTTCTGAGAAACCTTCCCAATTTGATAATGTGGAAAAAGGATGTTATTGGTGATATGGTTAGTGTAGAATTAAGAGGTAGATTAGGGAATCAATTATTTCAGTATGCTGTTTGTAGAATAATGGCAGAAAAATTAGATTGTGATTTTTCTATTTCTGATGAATGGTTAGGTAAAAATATATTTAATGTTAGTTTGGGTAAACGTCCTTATCATAAGTCTAATGTTATATTTGATGAGAAGGTTAATAAATTTAATCCCGAGATTTTTAATATTGAACCAAACACACATTTATTTGGTTTTTGGCAAAGTGAAAAGTATTTTGTAGGGTATGAGACCAAAATTAGACAATGGTTGAGTTTGGATGTTCCTAATTCTGACTACTTAAATGAGGAATATTGTACTATTCATTTTAGAGCCCAGGATGGGTATCTGAGAGAGAACTGGGTTTTACCACCTAACTACTTTGAACGGGCCAAAGAATATGTCAGAAATAATATTAACAAAGATATAAAATTTGTTATTGTAACAGACAACCCCCGATTAGCTTCTCATTACTTCCCAAAAGATATTATAATAAGTAATGACATGAAAACAGATTTGAGTATTTTAACACACTCTAAAAACAAAATAATTAGTAATTCTTCATTTTCTTGGTGGGCTGCTTGGTTGGGTTTACCTGACTCTAATGTGGTGGTGGCACCTAATAGGTGGATTAATCACAATCACACTATAAGTTCTGAGAATACTTTCTACCCTCATGACATAAAAACATCTAATTTTGTATACGTATAATGGAAAAGTATTTTATTAGACAGAAATTTGGTTTTAATATAGGTAATTTTATTATGTGCACTCCCGTTATAAAAGCTTTATCTTTGTACTTTAACCAAAAAATTAAAGTCTCCTTCGAAGATGCTGTTACTGCAAAATTGTTTAAAAATTGTGATTTTATAGAATCTATTCAAGTAGATAGGGAATGTGAGTGTAATGGTATTACTAAAAATGTAGAGTGTGTGGTTAATAGAATAGAAGATGGGGTTAAAACTGAAAAATTAACTATGTTATTTTCATCGGCAACTGGAGGTTTAAATAAACCCGAGTGGTTAGATAAATGGCAGTTGGTTGAGGGTTTTTTTAATATCGATTTGGGTCCCCATATTAATACTTACGTAGATTCTTATCCCTTACCTTCTATGTTAGAAGATAATAATTATTGTGTTGTTTTAAGAGGGTGTGCAGGACCGGTAAATTCTTTAAGTCTACCTTCGAAAGACCCTGGAGATGAAATTTATAAATTTATCTTAAATAAATTAAATAATAAAATAAAAATAGTTTTTGTTGGTAATGACGTAGATAACCAAAGATTTATAAATAGAATGGGTCAGTGGGTAAATAATAAAGTAGTTGTATTAAATTCTATAGAAGATACATTAGCGGTAATTAAAAATTCTAAATTTGTAATAACTAACGATACCGGATTTTATCATGCCTCAGGAGCTTTGAGTAAAGATTCTTTTGTTATCTGGAAAGATACTCCATTAATTAAAAATAAAGCTCCATATAATAAATGTTTTTTTTCTAGGAAGGGTAATTGGGAAGGAAATTTTAACGAATGGATAAAGAACAAACTATGATAAAAGTAAAATTAATATACGAAGATAAGAGAAAAGATGAAAGAGATGTTTTCTTTTTGAGTGGTGTTAGAAAATGTTCTAACTTAATATCAATTGTAGAAAATGAAGAAGAGGCTGATTTTGTTTTTTGTCACAGGGGTAACCCTACAGTTGGTTGGAGACCTCCTGTATTAAAAAACCAAAATAAATTAGTTATAGTTGATTATAGTGACCCTAGTGGTAATGTTAACTTTAATAACTATGGTTTCTATTTTAAACGTTCAGTCGTTAATAGAACGGACACTTCTAATTCTTTAATCTCTAAACTTGATGATGATAATTTTTTTGCTTTACCTTTTTCAGTTAAATATATAGGTGATAAAGATGTACATGATGTTCTTAATTTAAATCCAACAGATAAACCTATAGATGTGTCTTGTTTTTTTAGACCAAACCAAACTGGAATGCGAGCTACCATATCTAGAAAGGTTCAAGAATATTGTAAAAAAAACAATTTAAGTTGCCACATAGGTGTTAGTGGGAATGGTCATGAAAGTTACAATGGTAGGGAAAATTTTATAGGGGGTTATTATGACATTATGAATAAAAGTAAAATTATAGTGAATTGTAACCCCAATAACTGGGAGGGAGATTGGAGACTTTACGAATCTCTTAGTGTGGGGTCATGTGTATTTGTTGATAAGATGTTAATACCTATGGAAAATCCTCTAGAAAATGAGGTACACATTGTTAACTATAATGTTAATAATTTAGAGACTAGGTTGGACACTTATTTAGGGGATTCCTCAATTCGTAATAAAATGTCTATAGTTTCTAAAAAGTATGTTTATGATTATCATACACCTGAAAACCGAATTAAATATATATTAAATAAAATAACACGATGAAAGAGAATTTATACCTTACCTTAGCCATGAAGAGAAGTGGTCATCACGCCTTTATCAATTGGTTGTGTCAACAAAATGGTAATGTAAGTCATTACAATAACGTAGTTGGGGGTTGGGAGAATAATACTCTTTCGATTAATTCTTTCCCTAAAAAAACCTACGGTAATGGGAAAGATATATGTGTAAATATAGAAGACTTTGATTTGGGTGACTTCGATAAGTTTAATTTTTCTAATTTTAACCTAATTAAGAATAGTAAAAATTTTTACAAAATAGTTTTTATAAGAGATTTTAAGAACTGGTTGTCTAGTTCTTTAAAACGTAGGGAATTTAGTGGTGTATATAGGGATGTTTATGAGGGTTTAAATAAAGATTATATAAATGATAGAAAAGATAATAAAGTTTCACGTATAAAGTTATGGGAAAAACACATTAATTTGTTTGAGGATAACCCTAATAATTTTATTCTAGTTTCTTTTCCCCTATGGGTAAAAGATAAAGAATATAGAAAAGAGTTAGCTAAAAAACTAAATCTAAATTTTACCGATTCTGGGTTAAAAGAAATGTCTTCTTTTGGTAAGGGTAGTAGTTTTGATGGTGTGTCTCAGGATATTGATAAATTAGATGTACTAGGTAGATATAAACTCTATGAGGAAGACCAAGAATTTATTGATTTATTAACACAATATAAAATTTTAAACGATAAATCAGAAAAGTATCTAATATGACAAGTAGATTTATTGGTAATAATATTTTAGTTTTATCATGTAGTCGTTCTGGACATCATGCTGTTATAAATTGGTTGATTCAACAATCTAAGGGCATTATCAAATACCATAATAATTGTGAATTAGGTTGGGATAAAGGTATGTTTAAACCTATTAAAAGAAATGTGGAGAGTATTGGTGTTACTTCTGATAATTTTGTAACTAATGTGTACACTATAGAAGATTTTAATATGGAGTATTGTACACAATATAATTTTTTTAATTTTACTAGTCTTCCACAATATAAAATAGATTTAGTTATAATAATTAATAGAGATTTTAGGAATTGGATTTCTAGTAGAATAAAGGGTGGTGGTGAAGGTTTAAATAATTTAATTTCCGTTAAAAATAGTAATACCCCAGCAGTTAAAAAATGGGAGATGTTAGTAAAAGAATCTTTAGGTGAGACTCGTTTGTTAAAAGGTAATTCTTATAATATAAATTTTAACCGTTGGTACGATTCTGACAAATATAGGAAACAGGTCTGTCTAGACTTAGGTTTAGAATTTAGTGATAATGGTTTAAGAGAGGTAAATGATGCTGGTGGTGGTAGTAGTTTTAGTGGTACACAAATTTTAGATTCAAAAAATTTAGATGTTTTAAACAGGTACAAAGAAATGGAGAGTAATGAAAAATATAAAAATATATTAAGTTCTATATCTCCTGAAATAATAGAATTAGATAAAAAATATTTTAAAAAAGAATGGAAAAAAGAAAAACAGAAGGTATAAGTGTGGGGATTTTGGCTTTTAACAATTTACCCCTACTAAAATGGACTTGTTCGTCTTTATGGAAAAATACTAACGTCCCTTTAGAGATAATGATTTTTGATAACGGTTCGGATGAAGAAACTAAACAATGGTGTAAAGAACTATTGAGTGACGATAATAAAGATTTTTGGTATGAGGGTAATGGTACAAACCAATCTATAAGTAAAGGATTTAATACTATGGTTAGAAATGCAAAATATGAATATGTTTTTCTATCTGATGATGACATTTATTTTATGCCTAATTGGGATAGTATAATAAATGAAATGGGAGAGCCTGGGAGTTGGAGGATTCCTATGATGATTGAGGCTAATCGTCCTACTAGAGCTATAGTTGGAGACTACGGTAACTCACCTACTAATTTCCGAGAGGAAGCTTTAATTAATGACTATAAAGACAAAGTATGGCCGGAGAGAAGACGTGGTTCTTTTTTACCTTGTATTTTACGTCAAGATGATTTTGATAACATAGGGGGTTATAACGAAGATTTTTTTGTGGGAGAGGCTGATTTTTTATGGAGAGCTTTTAACTATTATAAATCACTTGGTAAAGAAATGCTATCCCACCCAACATCTTACATTTACCACCTAAGAAATGGTGGTGGATTAGCCAAACCTCGACCAGCATTTTGGCAATCGGAAATAGATAAAATGAAAGATTATATGAAAAAAACCTACGGTCATGGTTGGTGGGACTATGATAAATTAATGGGTCATTATGAAGTAACTGATGGTAAAAGATTTTCAAAAGAGAATGAATAGTGGATTTGACATCATAATTTGTACATGGAATAATTTTAATTATTTAAAGTTACTAATTAGGAGTATAGAACAAAACAGTGATTTGCCCCATAATATAGTAGTTCATGTTAACGAGTCTACAAATGAAATTATTGACTGGTTAAAAAATAAAAATATAACTCACACACATAGTTTAGAGAATATTGGTTTGTGTAAAGGAACTAATTTAGCTGTAACAAAAACTTCCAAAGATTGGTTATGTTTTTTTGATGATGACATGTATGCTTTACCTGGTTGGGATAGTGGTTTGATTAACTATTTTAAAAATAATAATTTAGATGAAAGGGTATGGTTGGGTTCTTTTATGGTAGAACCAGGAGGTACCAGTCTTAACTCTGTTATTTCTAAAAATTATGGTAAGAGTATACGTGAATTTAAAGAAAGTAGTTTACTAAATGACTATAAATCTTTTTCTCAAAATTTACAAGATATATCTTGTAATAGTACTTGTCCTCTTTTACTTAATAGAGAATTATTCTTATCTTTAGGTGGTTATGACGAAGACTTTGACCCTGGTATCGGTGCTGAACTTGGTTTGGTTAAACGTTACTGGGATAATGGGGTAAGAAAATATGTAGCTGTTAAGGATAGTTTAGTGTACCATTTTGGTTCCAGAAGTACTTCTAGAGTAAGAGATGGTCAAGAAGGGATAAAAAGAGATAGGTTATTTAAACACAAATACGGAATAACTAGAGAAGATTTTATAAATAAAGAATTAAAAAAAGGAAGTAAAATAAAATTATGAAAAAGAAATTTTTAGATTTAGGAAAACAACCTATAGCAAATGGTTTTTTATATAAGGACCAGATAAAAAATGAATATTTTTTTAACTTAGGTGTTGCGTTTGATGAGACTACTAAGTTAGTAACTCAAACAGAATACGTTGACCCCCCACTAATGTTTAATGATGATTATGTTTATAGAGGGTCGATGTCACAAACAATGAGAGAACATTTTAAAAAATTAAGTAGTTTATTATGGAAAAATGATAATCCAATGCCCAAAGTACTTGAGATTGGTAGTAACGACGGTGTATTTCTTAGACACTGGCCTAATGATTCCACTATTGCTGTAGAACCTTGTGGTAATTTTGCAAAAGAAACTAGAAATATGGGTTACAAAACATATGCAGACTTTTGGGACACTAAATTAGCTGAAGAAATTAAATTGGTTGATGGTGAGAGAGATATTATATTTGCTGCTAATTGTATTTGTCATATTCCAGATTTAGATGAAACTTTTAAAGCAATAAATTTATTATTAAAAGAAACAGGAGTTTTTATTTTCGAGGACCCTTCTTTAGCGGAAGTGATAAATAATAATTCATATGACCAAATATATGATGAACACCCACATGTTTTTTCTGTTATAGCATTAGATAATTTATTAAATAGAAATGGATTAGAAATTGTTAAGGTGGAAAACTTAAGTGTACATGGGGGTTCCAATAGAATATATGCTATGAAGAAAGGGGTAGGTACTGTCGACGTATCAGTAGAACAAAATAAAACCTACGAAAGAATTTTAGGTTTAGATAAGTTGGAGACTTTTGTTAGATTTGCTGAAAAAGTAAATCAATCTAAATCTGATTTACTTAGATTGTTAAAAAAATGTAAAGAGGAGGGTAAAAAAGTTATTTCCTATGGTGCTAGTTCTAAATCAACTACTATTTTCAATTACTGTGGTATAGGTCCTGAGTTAATATCGTACATCACCGATACCACACCAGAAAAACAAGGAAAATTATCACCTGGAATGCATATACCTGTTATGAGTCCAGAACAAGGTTTTAATGAGACAGTTGACTACGCATATTTAGGTGCTTGGAATTTTATTCAAGAAATAAAAAATAAAGAAATTGATTTTGTTGCGGGTGGTGGGAAATTTATTTCTCATGTACCCCTAGTAAAATTTGTATAAACTGAATAAATGGATTACACTTTTAACTCTATACCTTACAATGAAGACGACCGTGCACAACGTTATTTAGATGTATTTAAGGATTTAGGTACCGGTCAAATAAATGTTTCATATGTTAATTCCACCAAACATGTTGTGGCTTGGCATAAACATAATATACAAACAGACTACTGGGTTTGTATAAAAGGTTCTTTTAAGATTGGATTGGCCACAGAAGATGAGGGTGCTCAATTTGAATACCTTTCTGATAGGAACCCCAGAGTTTTAAAGATACCACCTGGAATCTATCATGGTTATAAAGCGTTAGAACCAGGTTCCATTTTAATGTATTATTTAACAGAAAAATATAATCCCGAAGATGAACTTAGAGCTGTACCTGGAGAGTTCGGTGAAGTCTGGGACGCAGAAAATAAATAAAAATATGAAAACAACTTTAGATGATATACTAATAATAAATTTAAGGTCTTTTGAGGATAATAAGGGTAGTTTAATACCTATTGAGTCTGAATTGGATTGTTTGATAGACATAAAAAGAATTTTTTACGTTTATAATGTACCTAGTGGTGAAACCAGAGGGAAACACTCACACAAAAAAACTATTCAAGTATTAATTTGTATAAAAGGTAGTTGTGAAGTAAAATGTGATGATGGGGTTAATAGTAAAACTTTTGTTTTAAGTGACCCTTCTCAGGCTTTATATGTACCTGAGGGTATATGGGCTGAAGAGACTTATGAAACTTCAGATACTTTACTAATGGTTTTGTGTAATACTAAGTATGAAAAAGAAGATTATATATTTGATTATGAGGAATTTAAACACAACAAAAAGTAAATGAACACAATTTTAGTAACGGGTGGGTTAGGTCATATAGGGTCTAAGTTAATTAGAACTCTTTCAAAAAAATATAAGATAATTGTAGTGGATAATCTTTTAACTCAAAGGTATTGTTCTTTATTTAATTTACCTAACCCTATTACCTTTATAGATAAATGTATAAGTGAACTTAACCAAGATGACCTCATGGACGTGGATGTGGTTATTCATTTAGCTGCTATTACTAATGCTGCGGGTAGTTTTAAAAACAAGGAACAAACAGAAAATATTAATTTAGATTTAACTTATAGTTTTATCAAAGAATGTGATAAAGCGGGTTGTAGTTTTATTTTTCCATCCTCTACTAGTGTATACGGTACTGCAGCTAAAATTGTAGATGAAGATAACCCTTCTTTTCTTAACCCACAAAGTCCTTATGCGGAAACCAAAATAGGTATAGAAAAAGAATTAAAAAATTATAAAAGTAAATCTATAGTCTTAAGGTTTGGTACTATTTTTGGTTCTAGTATTGGAATGCGATTTCACACCGCGATAAATAAATTTTGTTATCAGGTATCTTTAGGTGAATCTTTAACTATATGGAAAGAAAACTTTCATCAATATAGACCTTATTTAGGTTTAAATGATGCTATAGATAGTATTTTATTTATTTTAGAAAAAGGAGTATGGGGTGAAACCTATAATGTCCTAACTAAAAACTATAAATTGTCCGAAATATTAGATATTATAAAAGAAGTAACACCAGTAGAAAAAATTAATTGGGTGGACACACCATTATTAAATCAATTTTCTTATAAAGTAAGTGATGAAAAAATAAAATCTTTGGGTTGGAGTTCTAATGATAACATTAAAAAATCTATAACTGACACATTGTCTCAACTTAAAAATTTAAATTCATGAATATATCTATAAGTGCTTCAAAGTATGTGGGGTATGAACTTTTAAAATTTATTATATCTTCAGGGACCCAAATTACCTTTGTAACCACGGCTCCTTTTGACTTGTATACTCAACATATTGTAGAAATTTGTAAACAAAATAATATTACTTGTTATGTAGATTTAGATATTAATGGAGATAGATTTAAAAATTTACTTGTGGACCATAAAATTGATTTTCATTTTATGTTATGGTTCCCAACAATAGTAAAGAAAGAAGTTATTGGTATCACCCAAGAAGGGTTTGTTAATTTACACCCTAGTATGTTACCCTATAATAGAGGGATGCATCCATGGTATTGGTCTATAGTGGATGAGACTCCCGCGGGAGTAACTATTCATTTTATAGATGAAAATATAGATGAGGGTCATATAATTGCCCAGAAAGAGGTTTTAATAGACCCTACGGATACGGGAGAGTCTTTATATGGTAAGTTATTAAAAACAACTATTAAGTTGTTTAAAGATAAATTTTACTATATTTTAAATAGAGATTATCTTCCCTTTGAAGTACCCAAAATTGAAGGTTCTTTTCATTTTGCTAAAGAGTTGGACCCTCACACAAAAATAGATTTAAATAAAAAATATAAAGCAAAAGATTTACTGAATATAATTAGAGCTAGAAGTTTTAAAAAAGGAGATTGTTCTTACTTTATGAAAGATGGTAAAAAATATAATTTACGTTTAGAAATAGATGAAGTTAATCTTATAAATCACAAAGGATGGGATAGTAATATTTATGAAAGTTATGAAGAACTTCCACCAACAAAAAGTCTTTTAAGTAATGCTTGGGTTGATAAGGAGTTTAGTAGACTTCCTCTTAGTAAAAAAGATTTAAAAATTGTAAAAAAAAGAAACTCATTACTACTAGAGTATATTAATAAAGGTGATTGTGTTTTAGACTTTGGGGGTTCGTTAGGTTTCTCTTATTTAGCATGTGAAGATGAAAGTTTAAAGTACCATATATTGGAGACTGAAAGTATTTGTAATATGGGGGAAAAATTATATCAAAATGTTAAGTTTCATTCTATTATACCCACCAATCTAGACTTAGATATACTTTATATTCGTACATCCTTACAGTACTCCCAAAACTGGATAGTTACGTTAAAAAAACTTTTAGAGAATAAACCTAAACTTTTAGTTTTTAATCATCTTTCTGCGGGTAATATCCCTACTTTTATATGTTTTCAAGATTGGCAGGAACAAAAAATACCTTATTGGTTTATAAATTTAGAAGAATTTAAAGAAGTTATAGGTAAAGATTATATGTTAATAAGAGAAGAAAAAGGTGATATTTTAGAAACAAACTTTAAAACTGGATTTAATGTAGAATATGGTGTAAATTTAGTTTTTAAAAACATTACATATAATGAGTAAATTTGTACACCCAAACATAACTAAACTTAGAAAAGAGAAAGAAAAAAAACCAATTTATATGGCTGGTGCTTCGGTTGGTGATTTAGAAATTAAGTACGTTACAGACGCCTTGAAGAATGGTTGGTATCATGACAAGTATTACTACGTTGAAAGATTAGAAAAGTCATTTGCCCGATACCATAATAGAAAGTATGCTTTAATGACCCCTAACTGCACTTCAGCTATTCATTTATTATTAGCTGGTTTAGGTATAGGTCCTGGGGATGAGGTTATAGTACCGGAATGTACGTGGATTGCAACTACAGTATCATCTGTACATTTGGGAGCTAAGGTTATATTTTGTGACATAGAAAAAGATAGTTGGTGTCTAGACCCAGAATCGGTAAGAGAAAATATTACTGACAAAACAAAAGCAATCATAGTAGTTGACTTATTTGGGAATATGGCTAACTGGACTGAACTAGAAAAAATATCCCAAGAATTTAATATTCCTCTGGTTGAAGATGCTGCTGAAGCTTTAGGTTCAACACTTAATGGTGTTAGAGCGGGTAAGTTTGGGGTGGGTTCTACTTTTAGTTTCCACAACACTAAGACTATGACTACTGGTGAAGGTGGTATGTTATTAATTGATGATGACAAATTATATAAAAAATGTACTCTATTGAGAGATTTAGGTAGGGGACCAGACACTAAAGCTTATTTTAATGAAATTATAGGGTACAAATTTATGCCTTTTAATGTTCAAGCAGCTCTTGGATTAGCTCAATTTGAACGTTTGGATGAGTTAGTTAGTATAAAAAGACACCATTATGAGTTTTATAAAAAAGAGCTTTCTCATTTAGATGTGCAATTTAATAGTGAACCAGATAATGTTTTTAATGGTGTATGGATAACTGGTATGGTTCTGGGTGAAAGTTATGGTATGGATAAACATGAATTTATAAATAAGTTAGATTCTCTGGGAATACCTGTTCGTCCTTTTTTTTACCCGTTATCTTCAATACCAGCGTATAACTTGGAAAAAGACTACATTAATAAAAATAGTAACAGTTATAAAATTTCTAATAGGGGTGTGAATTTACCTGGTGCAGCTAATTTAACTGATGACCAACTAAAAGAAATATGTGATAACATAAAAAAAGTATTAGAGAGATGATAAACTTATTTAACATACCTAACTATAGTGTTAATACTAAAGATTTTAACCATTATCTTCATGGGGATATTGTTAAGAGTTTTGAGGATAGTTTTTGTGATTATGTAGGAGCAAAATATGCGTGTTCAGTTAATAGTGCGACTAACGCTATCTTTTTAGCTTTACTAAATAAAAATAGACATGTAGTTGTACCTAGTATGATACCACCTGTAGTTTGTAATGCTATATTAACTTCTGGTAACAAATTAGATTTTGACGATAACACTGATTGGGTTGGGGATTCTTATATTCTCCACGAATTTGAGGATTATAAGATAGTTGATTCGGCACAAAAAGTAGATGAAGGTCAATTTATAAAAGAGGCAAATGATGAAGATTTGATGATTTTTAGTTTTTATCCCACTAAACCTGTAGGTAGTTCTGATGGTGGGATAATAGTATCTAATGATTTCGAGAAGATAAGATGGTTTAAAGAAGCAACGATGAATGGTATGACATATGCTCATAACAACTGGGATAGAACTATTAAGTTTCCGGGTTATAAAATGTATATGAATTCAATTCAATGTTACATTGCAAATGAAAACTTAAAAATGTTAGATTTTAAAAAAATGAAATTAAATGGTGTTAGAAAGAAATATAACGATTATTTGAATTATTCTAATACTTCCGACCATTTATACCGTATTGAGGTGGATGGTAGGAAAGACTTTATAAAAAAAATGCGTGAGAAGAATATCATTTGTGGTGTTCATTACGATGCTTTACATGAAGTAGATACGTATAGAAAATTAACCTCTAGACCTTATAAAGTCACTGACGAAATTTGTAAAAATTCCTCAATTAAATCTAAAAGAACTGTAAGTTTACCCTTTCATGAAGAATTGACTGAAAAAGATGTAGACACAGTTATTAAATATGTAAAAAGAT
>MDSV01178863.1_pt1 | contig 15624 bp, 16 predicted proteins | sample 810851 | NCBI WGS metagenome assembly MDSV01 (sample SAMN05326640, study PRJNA326480) | marine metagenome | isolation source: seawater | place: Atlantic Ocean: North East | collected 2012
CTAGGCGGTGCACAAGCCATGCTCGATAAGACTGTTGAATACTTAAAAGACCGAGAACAGTTTGGTCGAAAAATTGGTGCATTCCAAGCACTGCAACATCGCGCGGCAAATATGTTTGCCGAATTAGAAATCGCTAAATCAGCAGTCATTCACGCACTCTCTGCCATCGATGACAATCAAGATCTAGCTGTCGTAGCTAGTAGCGCTAAAACCTTGGCGAATGACTGTTATCGGCTGATTACTGACGAAGCCGTGCAAATGCATGGTGGCATCGGCTTAACCGATGAAATGGATATTGGCTTTTATCTCAAACGCTGTCGCGTCAGCATACAAAGCCTGGGCGATTCAGGTTTTCATAAAAACCGCTTCGCCACACTTAATGAATTTTAGCGCCGTTATTAGCCGGCTCTTATTATCGAGATAATGTTATGACTGATTTATCAAAATTCAAACAAGAAACCAGTGAATGGCTAGAAGCCAACTGCCCTGCGAGCATGCGAAAACCACAATCGCGTAATGAAGGCGTATTTGGCGGCAAAAAATTCACTTTTCCCAGTGACGATGCCAAACTCTGGTTTGATTTAATGGTTGAAAAAGGCTGGACTGCACCCCAATGGGCAAAAGAATATGGTGGTGCTGGGTTGAGTAGTGATGAAGCCAAAATATTGAATAGAGAGATGGAGCGTCTTGGTTGCAGAAAGCCTTTGATTGGTCACGGCCTTTGGATGCTAGGCCCTGCGCTGCTGGAGTATGGCACCGAAGAACAGAAACGTGAACATCTACCTAAAATTGCTCGCGGCGAGATTCGCTGGTGCCAAGGCTATAGCGAGCCCGGCTCTGGATCTGATCTTGCCAGCTTACGCTGTAAGGCAGAAGATCAAGGCGATCACTACCTGCTAAACGGTCAAAAATCGTGGACCAGTGATGGCGACAAGGCAGATTGGATCTTTTGTTTAGTCCGGACCAACGATGAAGGACCCAAGCAGGAAGGCATTACCTTCTTACTCTTTGATATGGAAACACCAGGGATCACTGTTAGACCCGTGCCCTTAATCACAGGAGAGTCACATTTTTGTGATACCTTCCTTGATAACGTTAAGGTGCCTAAAGATCAAGTGGTCGGTGAAGTGGGTAAAGGCTGGAGTGTCGCAAAAGCCCTGCTCGTGCATGAACGCACCATGATGGCTGATATTGAAAAAAATATGCCGAAGCCGAAGTACAGTGTCGATGACTATGCCAAGAATTACCTGAGCATGGATAAAAATGGTCGCTTACAAGATGGTTTGATTAGGGATCGGCTCGCCCAACATATGATGCGTGACGAAGCGATCAAGCTCACTCAAAAACGCGCTTTTGAAGAAGGTATGGCCGGTGATTTTGATATGCGTGTTGCCACGATATTTAAATACATTGGTACCGAAGAAAAGACCAACAAAGATACCCTAATTACCGATATTCTAGGTATGGCCGGTGCCGGTTGGGACAAAGAAAATTTCAGCGCAGATGAGCAAACAAAAACTCATGAATGGATGAGCAACAAGGCGCTAACCATTGCCGGAGGTAGCTCAGAAGTGCAATTAAATGTAATTTCTAAACGCGCGCTTGGGCTCCCAGAAGTTTAATAATAAGCTCAGGATCTAAACATACCATTTAACCACGAATCATGGCTATTATGGATCGTCTTTTACCAAGGTAGCTCATCACCATTGGCATGCCAAAAGGTGCCGGTATTTTTTAAATTTAGGGCTTCTATGCGTTCAGCTAATTGCGCCGCCGCATACTCAGGGCTAACCTGGCCATTAAAGTTAATCATTGCGGTAGACACCAAGCCTGGATGAAGAATTGCCACCGCCACCCCTCTGCTCTTTAAGTCATGCGCCATCGACTTGCCAGCAGCATTAAGTGCTGCTTTCGACATTCGATAACCATAGCGACCGCCCGAGGTATTATCTTCAATAGACCCCATACGACTAGTGATCAAAGCAATTTTACTACCGACTGACAAATTAGCTTGTAATGCTGATACAAGCCGAAGTGGCCCTAAAGCATTCACTTGAAACTGCTGCTCAATACTGGCAATGTCAAGCGAACCCAACTGCTCATCTTGAAGGATGCCGGCATTACTAATCAGTAAATCGATACGACGATCGGCAAGTGCATCAGTTAAACATTTAACCGCATCATCTGACTGGAGATCAATGCCGCTAATCACATGATGGCAACAGGCCTCAAGGGCTTTGTCACTCTGACGGCAAACGCCAATTACACTGCAGCGGTGTTGCCAGTAATGGCGTGCAAGTGCTAGGCCAATACCACGGTTAGCACCAGTAATTAAAACAGTTGGCATAATAATCTCAATGCAGAGCTAAAAAGAGCTTACCTGTAAGTCGAAATGCCGCATGTCGATTGAAAATGTGCTTAGTCGATTTCCAGCATTTCAAAATCAAATTTACTGATACCACACTCAGGACACTCCCAATCCTCGGGCACATCTTCCCACTTGGTACCAGGGGCAATGCCATCCTCGGGCCAACCTTCAGCCTCATCGTAGATAAAGCCACAAATCACACATTCCCATTTCTTAAAATCACTCATATATATTGTTCTCTAAACAGGCGATTCAGAGGCAAGATAAATCACTTCAAGGCCTTGCTTGATAATCAGTTATTTTATCTCACGCAAAATGATCTACAATGGTAAAAACGTATTGTTCCTTGAAGAATTTTTCATACCTCTTCTGAACATGCCTATTATACCCAATATCAGCCAGAGCGATGACAGGAGGACGCATGAAAGCTATACAAATCAGCAATAAATCGCCTCATTTAGTCAATCTACCCGAACCCAAGGGCGACGGCATTAAGATCAATATTCGTGTCGCCTCCATTTGCAGTTCTGACCTGCACTTAATGGGCAATGGTTGGGCAGAAAACCGCATCCTAGGACATGAATTTGCAGGTTATACCGAAGACGGCACCGCCGTTGCTATCGAGCCTATTATAGCTTGTGGTTGCTGCGATTTTTGTGATGACGGCTATCATAATCATTGTAGCAAGCAAGCGCAATTATTAGGTGTTGGGCTTGATGGTGGTATGGCAGAGTCGATCATCGTGCCAGCAAATACTTTAGTTCCAATTCCTTCCGGTTTAGCTATTGAAAACGCCTCACTGATCGAACCGTTAGCCGTTGCCCTGCACGGTTTAAATCGAGCCAATATAAACCATAAAGATAAGATATTGGTAATAGGGGCTGGCGCTATTGGCCTGATGACGGTCATCGCTCTGCATGCGCGTGGTTTTCGCTGTGACCTTTTAGCACGTTATGACCATCAGCAAAAAATTGCTGATTACTATCAGACGTCGACTGACATTACCGACGGTTACAGTCTGGTGATCGACGCTGTGGGCAACTCAAACAGTGTTCAGCAAGCCAGCCAAAAGTTACGCCCTATGGGAAGGATTTTAATGCTAGGTAGCTTTTGGGACGGCGCCAACTTAGACCTGCAATTTAGCGCTAAAGAATTAACCATTATTGGCGCGGCGACCTATCGATGTGGCAGCAGTCAACGTGACTTTGCCGAAGCTGCCTCGATACTCGCGAATGATGCGAGCATCGCCCACAATATGATCACGCACCGCTTTCCATTAGAGGGTTGCGATGAAGCTTTTAATACCGCCAGTGATCGCTCTCAAGGCTCCGTTAAGGTTGCTTTTGATTTGCCGGCGAGACAATGATATGAATGATAAGCTATTGGATATAGCCGTTTTTGTCGATGTACAAAACATTTATTATACGACCAAGCAGGCTTTTAAAAAAAGCTTTGACTACCGAAAATTTTGGCGACATCTTGAAACCCAAGGTCATATCAAGTGGGCTAAGGCATACGCCATAGATCGTGGTGATGCAAAGCAGCTAGCGTTTCAAAGTATCTTGCGAAACATAGGCTTTGATGTACAGCTAAAACCTTTTATCCAACGCAGTGACGGCAGCGCTAAAGGTGACTGGGACGTAGGTATTACCATCGATGTAATGCGCATCGCACCCACGGTTGATAAAGTCATACTCCTCTCCGGTGATGGTGACTTTGATCTATTGATGCAGCATATAAAAAAGGCATTCAATATTACAACGGAAGCCTATGGAGTGGCGTCATTAAGCGCTGATTCATTAATCGCGTCGGTCGACACGTTTATTCCTATTGACAGCCAAGATCTAATTCGTCATTAACAACTGGCATCATAGAAATGATAGATAAAGGCAGAATTTATTTTAAAGGCAGCTACGAAGAGTAGTTAAGCCACCAAACTGCTTAGGAATTTTATTTTTTTAGGGGTATTCATTAATACAAGAAAAATAAAAAACACTTAAGGAATGGCGCGCCCGGCAGGATTCGAACCTGCGACCCTCCGCTTAGAAGGCGGATGCTCTATCCAGCTGAGCTACGGGCGCAGCTTTCATTAAGACTCACAACGGCATTCGCGTTGAGGACTAGAAAATGGGGTGGACGATGGGGATTGAACCCACGACCACCGGAATCACAATCCGGCGCTCTACCAACTGAGCTACGCCCACCATTAACTGCTATTCTGTTGCCTGACTGTGAAGACATTCATGACAACAGCCTACTGTTCCGTTAGATCTCATAAAGCGATACTTAACAGACCCTAGTTTCATCAGTAGGTAAAATTGGTCGGGGATGAGGGATTTGAACCCCCGACATCCTGCTCCCAAAGCAGGCGCGCTACCAGACTGCGCTAATCCCCGAATACTTGTCTTGGTAAGACCTTTAACAAGAGGCGCGATTCTACTCACCTCGTAAGCAATCGTCAAACCCATCAAAGCCAAAAATGCCACTTTTCTCGAATATTGACTTTGCAATTACTGCAAAATCAAAAAAAAAAGCCTAATAAAATCATAAGCTCAGTCGCATTCAAGCACATGTGCTAGTCTCGACGCCAAGTGGTGTCATTTTGACCATCTTCTAGCTGAACACCGGCTTCGCTTAATTGATTACGAATCGCATCGGCACGGGCATAATCTTTGGCTAATTTAGCCTCGTCGCGCGCCTCAATAAGCGCCTCAATGGCTTCAGTGTCAATCGCATCATCCTTCACTGCGCTTTGGAACCACGCTTCTGGCGATTGCTGCAATAGACCCATCAATTCGGCACAAACTAACAACAAGCCTTTTAATCGTGCCTGCTGATCGCCTGCGGCTTGCATCATAGCCTTAGCTAACTGATGCAGTTCCCGAATTGCCACCGGTGTATTAAGATCATCTAATAGGGCTAAATAAACGGGGTGTTCAGCTAAATCATTAGGGCTAATCGCTTCAACGCTACTGACCCCTCTCAAGGAACCGTAGAGACTATCTAAGGCAGACTTGGCTTGCTCAAGCAAATCACTGCTAAAAGTTAATTCAGATCGATACTGAGCGCTTAACAAGGCAAAGCGAAGCGTTTCGCCGTTAAAATGGCCGAGCAAATCTCGAACCATTTTAAAGTTGCCTAACGACTTTGACATTTTCTCGCCATCAATATTGATATAACCGTTATGTAACCAATAACGTACAAATGCCTTGCCACCATGAGCGCATTCGCTTTGGGCCACCTCATTCTCGTGATGTGGGAAAATTAAATCCCGACCGCCGCCATGAATATCGATAGTTTCACCAAGATGCGTCTCTATCATAGCCGAACATTCTAAATGCCAGCCAGGTCGACCTCTTCCCCATGGACTTTGCCAACCTGGCTCATCATCCGACGAAGGTTTCCAAAGCACAAAATCACCGGCATAACGCTTATAGTCAGCCACTTCTACACGAGCACCGGCTAACATATCTTCCAGACTTCGGTTGGATAAGCGACCGTAATTCGCCATCGATTCAACGGCAAATAACACATGCCCTTGCGCTTCATAAGCATGGCCCTGCTCTATTAAGCGACTCACCATGCTGATCATAGGCTCAATATGGTCAGTGGCATAAGGTTGAATGGTTGGTGTTAAATTATATAAGTCGGCCATATCCTCAAAATAAGCCGTAGCGAAACGCTGACTAATCGCTTCGATCGACTCACTTGAATCAGCAGCCGCAGCGATAATTTTATCATCGATATCAGTAATATTACGGGCATAAATGACATTGGGATACAACGACTTTAAAAGCCTAAATAAGGTATCAAAGACCACTGCCGGTCGTGCATTACCAATATGCACACGGTTATAAACGGTCGGACCACAGACGTACATAGTAATACGCTGCGGATCAATCGGCTCAAAGACTTCTTTGCTACGCTGTTGGGTGTTGTATAGTTGCAAGCCCATCGTTAGCTCTGCTCTTGTTTAGGCCAGCTATCGCGCAGACCAATGGTTTTGTTAAAAACGGGCTGATCACTGCTAAAATCATGTCGATCTGCAACAAAGTAACCTTCACGCTCAAACTGAAAAACTTGCTCGGCTGAAGCATCTAACAAAGAAGGCTCAGCGAAGCATTTCGTATGCTCGCAGTATGAGTCAGGGTTAATGCATGACATGAAATCGCTGTCATCGCTATCCTCAGAGGCTTTTTCTGGCGACTCGTGACTGAACAAGCGATCGTATTCTCTTATTGTTATCGGCTTACCCTCAGTGACAGACACCCATTGAATAACCCCTTTTGGCTTGATGCCATCAACAGGATCCTGACCAATGGTATCGGGATCATAACTAGCATGAACTTCTATAATCTCGCCGCTATCATCCTTAACTACTGACTCAGCCATGATCACGTAGGCATTACGCAGACGCACTTTTTTACCCATCACTAAACGCTTAAATTTCTTGTTAGCAAACTCTCTGAAGTCTGCTTTATCGATATAAATCGTCTGCGTGAACGGCACCTTGCGAGAACCCATGGTAATGTCTTGCGGGTGATTAGGCGCGTCCAAATGCTCTAACTGATCGGCCGGGTAATTACTGATCACCAACTTAAGCGGATTGATGACTACCATGGCTCGTGATGCATGAATATTATGATACTCACGGACTGCAAATTCGAGCATGGCCATATCAACGACACCATTCACTCGAGTCACACCGGTTGCCTGACAAAAGTTTTTGATTGATATCGGAGAATAGCCCCGTCGACGCATGCCTGAAATTGTGGGCATACGTGGATCATCCCAACCCGACACGACACCATCATCGACTAACCGTTTTAATTTTCGCTTACTGGTGACGGTATAGTTCAGATTTAAACGAGAAAATTCAAATTGCCGCGGCTCACAAGGCACTGGCAATTGCGCCAAAAACCAATTGTATAAGGGCTTATGATCTTCAAATTCTAAGGTACAGATAGAATGACTGATACCTTCAATAGCATCAGACTGACCATGGGTGAAATCATAAGTTGGATACACGCACCATTTATCACCGGTCTGATGGTGAGTCACTTTTCTGATTCGGTAAATGATCGGGTCGCGCAGATTAATATTAGGAGCTGACATATCAATTTTTGCGCGTAACACGCAGGCACCGTCATCGAAATCACCCGCCGTCATTTGTGCGAATAACGCTAAATTCTCCTCGATACTGCGATCTCGATAGGGACTATTAACCCCTGGCTCGGTTAAAGTGCCCCGATATTCTCTTGCCTGCTCGGGACTTAGGTAACAAACATAAGCAAGATTCTGCTTGATAAGATAGATAGCAAATTCATGTAACTGATCAAAGTAGTCAGAGGCATAACGAATATTGCCGTGCCAATCAAAACCAAGCCATTGAATATCTTCTGCGATTGCAGTAATAAATGCCTGACTCTCTTTCTCGGGGTTTGTGTCGTCAAAGCGTAAATGACAATGGCCTTGATAGTCTTCAGCCAAACCAAAATTAACACAGATAGACTTGGCATGGCCAATGTGTAAATAGCCATTCGGCTCTGGAGGAAAACGTGTTACTAGACCTTGAGATGGCTTGTCGGCCAAATCACGCTCAATAATTTGTCGTAAAAAATTAGAGGACCTGACGGTCTCACCTTGGTTAGCAGATTCGTTCTGCTGATGAATTGAAGCGCTGTCTTCGGCCATTATTTTATCCAAGTATAGTGATACCTATCAATCAAACTGCTCAATTGCGCCCATATTGTGAAATATCCTACTCTTGGCAACTTCAACTGCAACAGTAAAGCGGTTAGTATAACCTCTTAAACCCTAACCAGCAGTAGCATTTGGTGGGAAAATTAAGACAATTCGACAGGTAAATTAACTATGATCAAATTGAACACGAATATGGGCGTTATCAGCATTGAGTTAGACTTTGATAAGGCTCCCAATACTGCCGCTAATTTTCAACAATATGTCGAAGATGGCTTCTATGACGGTAAGATTTTTCATCGCGTTATAGATGGCTTTATGATACAGGGTGGCGGCTTTGACGCCGATATGAACGAATCAGAAACTCGCCCATCGATAGAAAATGAAGCCGATAACGGCCTAAAAAATACTGTTGGCACCTTGGCTATGGCGAGAACCAATGACCCTCACTCAGCAAGCTCACAATTTTTTATTAACGTGGCGGATAATGGTTTTTTGAATCACAGCGGTAAGAACGCACAAGGCTGGGGCTATGCCGTATTTGCCACTGTTGTAGAGGGTATGGATGTTGTAGAAGCCATTAAATCTGTAGCAACAGGCTCTAGCGGTCATCACCAAGACGTACCCCTTAGCCCAGTCGTTATTGAATCGGCTAGCGTCGAAGGGTAATTTAACCTTAAGGGGCCAGTAGATGGCATTTTCCAGCTCAGCGGATCATAGCCTATTCATCTCTGATATCCACCTGTGTGAACAGCGACCGGATATCAGTCAGGCCTTTGTGGAGTTCTGTACTCACCAAGCGACGAAAGCGAGTCACTTATATATTCTTGGTGATCTTTGTGACGCATGGCTTGGTGACGATGACAACAGCCCCCTTGCAGAATTGCTTCAGCAGCAGCTGATTATGCTGTCTGAAAGGGGTGTGAAAGTTTTCATTATGGTGGGCAATCGAGATTTCTTAATGGGTAATGAGTTTTCGAAAGCCTGTAACTGCGAATTGCTACCCGACCCCTCAGTTATCAAGCTTTATGACCGATCAATACTACTCATGCACGGCGACAGTATGTGCACCGCTGATAAGGAATACATGAGCTTTCGTGAGATGATCCGCGATCCAGTGATGCAACAGACATTACTGAACAAGCCTTTATCAGAACGACGCGCTATTGCTACCATGCTTAGAGAAAAAAGCCGTAGCGCAAATGCTACAAAAGCCGAAGACATTATGGATGTTACCGCTTCGGAGGTAACTAAAGCCTTTGATCAACATGGTGTCGATGTTTTAATTCATGGCCACACTCACAGACCCGCGGTTCATCATGTACAAAGTACCGATGAAAAAAAACTAACACGCTATGTCTTAGGCGATTGGGACAGTAAAGGGTGGTATATTAAAGCACAACAAAATCAAATTTCATTGCACAGCTTTGAGTTTTAAATTAAGTCTTAAGCGTCGCAGATAAAGAGCTAAGCTGCCACAAGCGTCGAGTAATTAGCGAGGAAGAAATGGTTAAGCTTAGCAGCATGGCAAACCAAAAGGCTGAAGCACCTCTAAGGCCGGGAATATCTAGATAGAAACCAAGTAACATACCAACAGGTAAGCCAATCAACCAATAAGCAATCGCCTGATATCTTGCCGAGCTAGCCGTATCGTGATAAGCACGCAAGGCACAAATACCAACGGCCTGCAAACAGTCGACCAACTGGAAAATAGCCCCAAATAACAATAGTCTCACGGCGAGATCAATCACTACCGTATCTTGCGTGTAGAGCCCAACAAGCTGTTGACGCAAAACTAAAAAGCAAACAGTCACCAAAAAAGCTAGGCACATACTTAGGGCCATGCCCACTTTAATACTGTATAAAGCACCCTCACTCTCACCTGAACCTAACTGCTGTGAGGCGCGAATCGTCATGCCTTGCCCTAATCCAAGATAAATCATAAAAGAGGCTGAGGCGATGCTAATCGCTACAGAATGTGCACTGGCAGCAGTTGGACCAAAATAAGCAATTAACATCCCCGCGCCAGAAAACATACTCATCTCTATTAAGACAGAAAAACCAATCGGTAAACCTAGAATAAAAGTATCGCGCATCTTTTGCCATTTTGGCCACTGAAAATTCTTAAAAACTGAAAGATGGCGAATCGAATGATGCCAATTCAGCATGGCAAAATTTGCAAATAAACCTAACCAAAGTAGTAAAGCAGTTGCCCACGCACAACCCTCCGCACCCAGCTGAGGAAAACCGTAAAGTCCGTAAATAAGAAAATAATCCAGAGGGATATTGATGATAAAAATACTAAAGTTAATCCATAGCACTGCCCGCGTCAGACTCATAGCTTCAAGACTGCCCCGTAGAGCTGGTAGCATCGTCATCGGTATTGCGCCCCAAGCAATGGCCAATAAATAATCATTGGCTCTTGACGCCATGTCTGGATCAAAACCCGCATCCATTAAAAGCGTTGCTGCCATAAGAATCGACAGCACACCCATTACACCTAAGCCCAGCGTCAGCCATATTGACTGATGAAGTTGACTGCGAAGACCATCGATATCATTAGCACCATAAAAACGTCCAACTAAAGCCTGAGTAATGGAACCAATACCAAAGAAAAACAAGATCACTATATTCCAGATATTATTACCCAAGCTCAGCGCAGCTAATTCGCCAGTGCTTGCTCGCCCCACTAACACAACATCCGTTGTCCCCATCCCAATAATTGCCAACTGAGATAAAGCAACCGGCAAGGCCAATCTTGAGAGTGATGAAACTTCCATAATAAGTTTAGACATAAAAAAATCAAATAATTAAATCAAAAAAAGATAAGATTCAATCGCAATAAGAAAAACGATATTATAGCTTTATAGGCTGCAAAAAAAACTGATAATTGATGCATACTAAATGTCAAGGTAAGTTGCTAAATTATTGATAGCGATAAAACAAAAAAAGTACGCAGAAACTTGACAGCTGGCCTCAGTTGACAATAATCCTCACTGCGATCAACACTGTGTAGATGCTAATAGTACGACTAACCCAAACATAAGGCATAATCATGGCTAACAATCTTTTAGATGAGTTTATTACTGACCACCTACCGGCTATCAGTGCAGCTAAAATTGAAGTTGAAAGTTATACAGATACGCAGTTGATTATTAGCGCCCCGCTTCACATGAACCAAAATGACCGCGGCAAAGCCTTCGGTGGTTGCCTTTACAATATTGCATTAGTGGCTTGCTGGGGAACGATGTTTTTAAAGTGCAGTGAAAAAATAGCCAAACCAAACATAGTGACCCGTGATGGACAAATTCGCTATCGGCACCCCTGCGACGAAACCATTATTCGCGCTACCTGCAATATACCTGTAGAACGACAATGGGACGGTTTTTTTGCCCACTATGAAAAAACCGGTAAAACCTCATTATCACTTACCAGCCAGATTATGAGTGGCCATCATAATGAGACGGCGGCTTACTTTGACGGTGTTTTTGTTTTATTAGACGAATGAATTAAGGGGCTATTTTCTTAAATCGTAAAGTCATCCTATCACTTTCGCCAATGGCTAGGTACTTTGCTTTATCAAGCTCTTTTTGCCGCAACGTTGGCGGCAAAGTCCAAACACCCTGCGGATGATCAGCCGTGTCATTGGTATTAGCATTAATATCAGATCGTGCTTCTAAAACGAAACCGACTTGCTCGGCAATATCAATAACCGTCGCCTCGGTCAAATAACCACTCATGCCCCCACTAGCCAAAGTTGAAGACGGCCCCCTATGCTGCACTACACCCAACACACCACCTGGCTTTAATACGTCATAAAACGCCTGGTAGACCTGAACAGCCACACCACTTCTAACCCAGCCATGGGTATTGCGAAAAGTTAGCACTCGGTCGACAGAATTATCCTCGCCTAAATACATACTTTGAGGAGGAGAAAAACCAATGATCTCAGCCTTACCAAATAAATCAGCTTGTTCCTCAAAACGATCAATCATCGCCTGAGTTAATCGATAGCGATAACTGGGCTGATCGGCCAGCTCTGCATCGTAGCCAGCCGCAACATAGCGACCTTGATCTTTTAAAAACGGCGCTAGAATTTCCGAATACCAAAGCCCGCCCGGCGAAATCTCAATGACTGACAGAGTGGGTTTTATATCAAAAAAATTCAGCGTTTGCTCAGGGTGACGATAAGGATTTCGGGAGCGATTTTTTTCGCTACGATGCTCTCCCTCTGCCAACACTGCAATACTGCTTAATGAAGTATCTGGAGTCGATTTTTCAGCCTGCTCGCAGGCCGATAGCAAAACGACTAGAGTGCTTACGAAAAACGCCTGCATTGTCTCTTTAAGGCTTCTAATATCTAACATATACCGTATCTCCCAATCTATCTTGTAAAAAATAAACCCAGCCGCATGATGTTTTTTTACTTCTTGGATGGACTATACCAAATTGCCGAGCTGATGGCTCGCTCTTGTAGCGTTTGGGGTGCTGGTGCCTCAACATTTAATATTTTCGCATCATAAGTTGTCCAGCGTGGCGTAGGTATTTCAATCACACGAGCGTAATACGCTGCCAACTGCTGGGAATTAAAATCCGGATCTTGCCAGCGAGCAAAAAGTCCCACCCCACCAATTGAATTATCGTAACTGGCAGAGGCCACATCAACCGTTGACACAACGGCTGGCATATTACCCTGAAAATCTATCTGACGTTGGTCTGCAGCAGCAACATTATAAACCTTTTCATGACTTTGACCGTCGCTATCTAACCAAACTTTTACGATCTGTGCTCGATCAAGATTCGCTCCGAACGGATCCTTTTCTGCGTAAATAATAAATTCTGGGCCAGAACCTGAATCAATATTAACTAACTGACCACCCATCGGCACACCTAATTTATATGCCTGAGCAAGCCAATCCTCTGCTGCTAGAACTTGATCTGGAAAAGACTCAGCAGCAAAGAAACGTAATCTTATTCTCGGCCCAGAGGTCGCATAAGTTTCTTTGCGTTGCATTGCCTTAAATAGCGATTCACGCGTGTTCTCTTCAGCCCAAATAGCTGCCAATCCCATTGCGCTCCACATACCACCACGGTTGTAATCACGCGGCAACATTAGGGTTTTGCCCAAGCGAATGCCTGCCGTGCCATCGCCCATCGGTAACTTGCCGTGATAACTAGCCTCCTCTACTGGCGCACTAGCACCGTGACCATCGCTACTGCCAATCACACCAAACTGGTAGGGATTAATGCCTAATTGTGCATCGAGTACTAAACCGTCGCGCAATGCATCGCGCGCATAACTACCCGAAGGTAAACTCTTCGTTCCGTCTGCACTTAAGCGTAAGTCATGTATTTCAAAATCAGCAAACTCATCCTGCTCTGACAGTAGTGGATGCGTTTCAGAAGCACCTTTAACTTGAAGGATTTCACTGATTGGCTCATTACGTAAGCGCAGCGCGCTGTACTCGGCAGTCATGGCGTTACCAGAAAAATCATTTCTGCCATACATTAATCCATTACTTAAATTCGCATTGTGTGGAATGGCAATAGCGTCTTGCCCCTGTGATCGTTGTTTTTCTAATGCCTGCCATAATGCGAGGGGGTCTTCAGAGTCTAAGGCGCTAAAGGGTCGATTAGGAACAGCGCTTGATCGATAAATAATATTACGGTGAAGGTTATCCTCGTTCGGCATAGAGGTCCATTCATAGGCAATAAATGAGGTAAAATGACCCGGTGAATTATGTCGTTCTGCACTGTCAATTGTTTGCTGCCAGGCAGCGTCGGTAATAGATTGATTAGCTAAACCACCAAAATTATCTATCCGTGTTTGTAAGTCTCCCATCTGGGAGATCACGGTTCTAAAGTAATTGAAAGTGATGCTAAGAGGATTACCACTACTGACAATTTTTTTTAAGCGTTCATTATTTGCCAACGGGCCATTGGCATGTCTAGCCACACCCAACCACTCAGCATGATCGGTCACTGCCGCAAAATCCAGTGGCCTAGAAAGACGGATAGGATACCCTAAGGCATGTTCAATGGTACCTCCCTTAGCAAAAGTGTAGGCTTGATCAGGAAGTGCAGTCACACCAAAAGTATAGGCGTCATAAGACAAACTAGTATGAATATGTAAATCACCCCAATAGACATTTTTTAACGCCGAAGGCTCGGTCAATTGAGTCGTTAGATCGACTAGCTCTTCGCCCGAATCCTCAAGTTGTGCTTCAAGACTTGGGTCTTGAACCTTTGAGCAAGCCGTCAGCGATAAAATGCAACAAAGATAAAGGTATAGTCTGCTTAACATCATGCGAGTCAATAAGGAGCCCATCAACAATTCCCCAGAATCAAGCGAAATAACCATTGTAATTGACCTAGATCACTGCCACTTAGTTTTTTTAAAAAATAGCAAAGAGTTAATCCAATTATTGATCAGCGAAGGCAGTGGCGATTGTTTTTTGTACAAAGATAAGGTCAAAGCAATGGCCTTATTAGCCTTAATAATTAAGCCCTAATACTTACACTCTGGAAAGATAGCCCAATACAGATCACTGGTCAGATACAATAATGCCAGTCATCTCCTTTGTCACTTCAAAATAAGAGGAAGCAGTAATGAATAGATTAGAGGGAAAAACCGCCTTGATCACTGGCGCAGGTATGGGTATAGGCCTTGGCATTGCCCATAAATATGCCCGGGAAGGTGCCAATATTGTCATCGCTGAACATAATGAAGAAGCCAGTATTGCAGCAGCTCAAGCCGTTGAGGCCCACGGTATAAAATCATTAAGTATCACCACCGATGTTTGTATAAAAGAACAAGTTGATGCAGCTGTACAAGCTGCTAATGAAGCCTTTGGTGGCGTTGATATTCTGGTGAATAATGCTTGGGGAGGCGGCAGTAATAAGCGCTTTGAATCAAAAACAGTGGCCGATATGGAGCATGGCTTGAGCATGGGCGCCATGTCATCGTTTTACGCAATGCAGGCGGTCTTTCCCTATATGAAAATGAATGGCGGTAGTATTATCAACATGTGTTCATTGAATGGCGTCAACGCACATATGTATTCTGCGGAATACAATGCAGGCAAAGAAGCCTTACGTGCAATCACTCGAACGGCTGCTCGTGAATGGGCGCAATACCAGATTCGCTGTAATATCATATGTCCTGCGGCAGCCTCAGAAGCCTATAAGCAATTTGCGAAACACAATCCTGAAAACGCTGCTGCAATGCTGCCACCGCTAGGAAGAATGGGAGATCCTGAGCAGGATATCGGCGGCGTAGCATTGTTTTTAGCCAGTGAAGACTCAGCCTATCTAACGGGTAATACCTTGTTTGTCGACGGCGGAGGACATATTAATGGGGTAGCTTGGGCTCCCTCACCTACCGAGTAAGATACAAGAAAATATCTAAATGAATGATTTTTTTAATCTTATTAACATATATTCAGATTAAGGATTGATCCACCATAGGAATTTAGCCGTAAAAGCAATGAAACTATGTAATAATAGGACATGTATTTTTGCATGTCCTCATGTTTGTAGGTTTATATGCAATTCAA
>MDSV01050356.1_pt1 | contig 15623 bp, 18 predicted proteins | sample 810851 | NCBI WGS metagenome assembly MDSV01 (sample SAMN05326640, study PRJNA326480) | marine metagenome | isolation source: seawater | place: Atlantic Ocean: North East | collected 2012
CTGTGCTTGTTGAGCTTCGCCATGCCAGCAGTGATGCGCTGCTCGACAGGATGGTGATGGATGCCCCACCCCATCCGGGGCGCTGGATTGAATCAGGTGAAACGTCGTTTTTGGTGCTGCAACGCCGACATCGCTACAGGCTTTGCAATGGTCGTTATGAGATTGCTTCGGTCGCACTTCTGGTGAAGCCGCAGCAGCGTCCAAGAGATGCACAACGTTGGAGACACGGCTGGGTGATCGGAGATCCCCATTGCCGCTTCAATGCTCGTAGCCCCTTGTTGCGCTGCGCAGTTTGGCCTGAAGGACCCTGCGATCAATGTCATCACCGGGCCTCTCGATGAAAGAGGACGGCTGGTTTCCCGCACAGTTGATCCGCGGACATGGCGTGGCTTCCGGATGCAGCGTCGATTCGCCCTATCCATCGGGAACGATCACGATGCAGCGACCCTATTTTCTGGCTGAGGGGCTCGATATCAGTGATTGTTGGCCAGGAACATTGAACCTGAGTGTTGCTCCCAGAGAAATTAAATTTTGCGAGCCTGACTACTATTTTCCATTGTTGAAGTGGACTGATCTGCATCCCCCAGAAACGTTTTCATTCTGGAGGATTCAGCTCTCCACACCCCATGACGGGATCGTGAACGGCTGGATCTATCGACCGCACCCCGAGACGAAACAACGCCACCAACAGCCCACCGCGATGATCGAGGTGCTTGCACCACGGCTTCATGAAATCAGTGCTGGATGCAGTCTCAGCATTCAGGATCCACTCAATCGGTTGCGCTGTGTTGATGCACAACGTCTGCGTGCTCAACTGCTGGAATTTCTCAAATTCAGGGTGCTTGCCGCACAGGATTCATTCTTCAACCAGACCGGTGGATCCATGGAACGTCGAGCTTGGTTAGGCGCTCACCACGGTGAAGCTCTGCAGCTGGATGATGACGATCTGGATCTCGTTTGGAATCAGGCGCGAATGCTTTACACGGAAAATTGATTCATGGACGCCGCTGATGCTGTTCGGTTCTTAATATTGATTAACGTGAACGCTTGGTCATGGCCCCCGAAGATGCTTTTCAACGTGAGTTGCTTCGCAGGGAACTCGACACTGTTGCAGATGCAAACCGTTTGAGGGAAATGGCCTTGGAGCTCTATGACCTCTGGCAACGGCAGCGAACTGTCACCACTCAGCTTGTTCGACAGGAACTCGGTCAGCAGGCTTGAAGGTGACTCCTCTTGCTAACCCAATTGACTCCCAACGGCGGATTGCATCTGTTGAACAAGAATCTGCCCCTTGCTCCTTGATTTGCCCTCGAATTGCGCATCACGGATCAGAAGAGGGCAGCCAGTCGTGCTGACAACGATGCCGAGATCCTGAACAGCCGCAAGGAGTGTTCCTGGTGCATGCATTCCCGTCGGCCACGTACCGATTAATGCAGCTGCCTCAGGTGAAAGTTGATCAACGAGACGCTCTATCAGGGGTTCGGTTGATTGAATTTTGAGACGTTTTCCATTGCAGCTGGTCTGAGCTCCTGGATATAAACCCATCACGCGTCGGTGGATGGACAAGGCGGAAGCAGACCAGTCGATTTGATAGTCGGATTTGCTGAGCATTCGCGCATAGGTGTGGTCTTCGCTCTGAAAGCGGACGTTGAGAGACGTCCAACGTTCCGCTTCCGGGCCCGGGCCAGCCGTCTCAATCTGAGGTAGTGCCTCAACCATCAGTTCGGCTGTTAAACGACTCAAACGCTCTCCTAATTGATCCGCATTGTCGAGCAGACCGATCTTCACTTTGCGTTCAACAAGAACGGGCCCGGTATCCAGACCCTCTTCCATTGCCATGATCCCGACACCAGTTTCTGAATCTCCTTCCAGAAGAGCCCATTGGATTGGGCCAGCTCCTCGCCAGCGGGGCAGTAGTGAACCATGGCCGTTCCAACATCCCATGGGTGGTTGTTGGAGAACTTGCCTGGGCAAAATCTGGCCAAACGCCACAACGATGGATGCGTCGGGTTGCAGCTCAGCTAACTGCTGTTGACACCCAAGATCATCTCTAATGCGTTCAGGAGTGAACACGGGACAACCAAGCTCCTGAGCTTTTTCCTTCACAGGTGATGGCACAAGTTTCTTTCCGCGTCCTCGACGACGATCAGGTTGGGTGACAACACCAACAATGTTGTGACCAGCACCATGCAAAGCCGAAAGGGTTCCAACGGCGTAGGCCGGCGTCCCCCAAAACAGAAGCCGCAAGGTCAGGCTTCCCCGGTAATGGACAGGCCATCCACCCAGACATGTGGGGCAACACCGCGAGTGGTGATCTCTAAATTTTGCTCGAGGTGCACGATCGAATTCATGAGGCTGCGAATGTCGCCAGCAACGGTTGCTGCTTCAACGGAAATACGTTCTCCGTCTTTAACCAGCCAGCCATCGAACGGCAGAGAAAAGGATCCCTGGGTTGCTTTAACCCCGGCGTGAAGAGCGGAAAGATCTTCGATCAGAACGAAAGAATCAGCGCACTTGGTGTGGTTTAAAGAAGAACCACTGCTGCTCCCTTCGCTGGTTTGAACAACAAACCAATCAGGACCGACAGACACTTTGGCGCCAAGACCTGCATGCCCCGTGGGTTGAACTCCGAAACTCCTCGCCGTTGCCTCGGAATGAAGGAAATTACGAAGTTGTCCAGCTTCAATCAGACACAACTTCTGAGTTGGCGTGCCTTCACCATCAAACGGAGCCGCACTGAGATGGCCTGGATGAAGGCCATCGTCGTAGAGCGAAAGGAAGGGAACAGCGAGTGAATCACCAATGGAGTCGCGATTGCTCAGGCTGACGCCATCCAGAACTGCCCGGGCACTGAAGATGCTGCTGAAAGCCCCGAGCAGCGAGAGGAATGCCTCCGGTGTGAAGCAAACGCGGTATGTGCCTGTCTCAATGGGTTGATATCCGAGATGGCTAACCGTTCGTTCGGCAGCTTCTTTGATGCAACCTGGAATATCCAACTCGTCACTTCCAAGGGCAAGGCGAACAGCTCCCGAGCTGCGGGGTTTACGACCTTGTTCTTCCGCTCTGGCGTAGAGGTACAGGCTTGCCTGTGTCCGTTCCATCGTTCGGACGGCACCATCACTGTTGAGATAGAGACTGGTGGAAAGGGATTCAGCCATCCCGTTGTAAGGAACGGTCTGAATTGCAGGATGACGACCCAGCAAATCAGCCTCCGCATCCCGCAGCTGTTCAAGCAAAGGGAGGATGCCCTGCCGGGATTTCAACGGTCGATTGAGCTCGGGCAGGGGAGCTGTGGCTAAGGGGGAAAACTGGGGGACGTCATCAGGATTTCCGTATTGGCTTGCTTGCTTGGCACCATCGAGTGCCTGCTTCAGGCCGCTGTCGGAAAGATCTGTGGTGCTGGTGATTCCCACCAGCCCATCACTGTTCCAGACACGAACGGTGATCGAACTCCGTTGAGAAGCCTTCAATTGCTTTGCTTCACCACGGTCAACCTGCACTGAGCAGTCGTCACTGCAAGCTGCGCCCAGATCCCAGTGCTGAACACCAGCCTGTTGTGCCAGCAACTGAATTCGATCCCGGAGCTGGGGGGCATCAAGAGATTGAGATGTCATTTTCAACGACCTCCAACAGTGATCGTGTCGACCTTGATGTGCGGCTGGCCAACGGTGACGAACACACTGCCGCTGACGGATCCACAAAATCCGGCTGCAAGATCGAGATCGTTGGCACACATGGAAATTCTCGGCATGACTTCTTTGGCATCGCCGATCAGGGTTGCCCCTTTCACGGGTCGTCCCAGCTGGCCGTCCTTGATCAGATAACCCTCCTCAACAGAGAAGTTGAACTGACCGGTAGGCCCAACACTCCCTCCACCCATGGCCTTGCAATACAGGCCATTGTCAACAGAAGCGATTAACTGTTCCGGCGTGTGCGGCCCAGCATCGATATATGTGTTTCGCATCCGGCTTGCCGCTGCGAAGGAATGACTCTGGCGACGTCCGCTTCCGGTGCGTTGATGACCAGTCCGGAGCTCCCCGGCTCGATCGCTGATGAAACACTGCAGAACACCTTCTTTGATCAAAACTGTGCGCTGAGGTTCCATTCCCTCATCGTCCATAGACAGTGAACCAAATGCACCGCTGCTGATTCCTTCGTCGATCGCCGTGACGGCTGAATGGGCAATCGAATGCCCCACCTTGTCTGAGAATGGTGTGGTGCCTCGTTCGATCTGCGTCGTTTCAAGGAGATGACCACAGGCTTCGTGGAAAATCACTCCACCGAATCGATTGGCCAGTACGACTGGCATTTGTCCGGCTTCCACGTAGTCGGCACGCAACATCTTTCCGGCGCTTTGACAAACCTCAGCTGCGCTGGCTTCCACATCCCAGGTGAGCAAATCATCGGGTCTGTCGGAGCTGCCGTAACGACGGCCAACGCTGGAACGGTGGTCGCCATCAGCAGCGAGCACTGAGAGGCCGGTTGATTGATGCAGCCTGATGTCGCGGGCAAAGGTTCCATCCGATGCTGCAACAAGAACTTCCTGCCAATCGCGTGAATAGCTGCCGCGGCGTACCTGCAGATGCTGGCCGAGGCGTTCCAACTGAGCCGTTCCCTGAAGCAGCCGCAAGCTGGCATCGGCCATCGATGGGCATGTTGCCAACCAGGTTTCCTTGTTTTGGCCGTAGTCACGCAGGGGGCTGAGACCTTCAAAACCGGATGCGGTGTCCAAGGCAGTGGCCTCGAGGCCCAACATTGCGAGAGCTTGATCCAAGGAGCGGATCAGCCCCTCCTGGCTCAGATCGTTGGTGCTGACAAACCCATCCCGACCGTTGAGAAACACACGAATCCCGGCTCCTTTAGCAAAAGTGGGATTCACACTTGTAATTCGATCCTGCTCGGCAAGCAGGCCGATGTGGTCGGTTCGTTCCAGAAATATCTCAACCAGATTTGCTCCAGCTGAGGCGCCCCGCTGCAAGAGAACCTGAAGGGAATCACTCCAGGCCTGAGAAAAAGTATCAGTCAATGGATCAGCGGACTGCGGGCTGGAATTTGTCGCTGTCGATGGGCGACATCAGAAAAAGCTTGGCCATCACAACACCATTACCGATCCAATGGGGCAGCTTGCGAGCGAACTTCAGAGGGGCTGGGGAACTGCTGTTATCAGCCGCCTCCAACGCCGTGTTGTTGTCCACCAGTCGCTCCAGACGATCCCAGAATTTGCTGTTGTTCACGTCAAGAACAACCGGGAATACACGAGCGGTGGTTTCATTGGTTTTTTCAATCACCATTTTGTCGTAGGTGCGAGCATCGAGGCCAAGAGCTTCGTAGAACTCCTTGCGGGCAACATCACGTACGTACATTGTTGCGAAAACAGCCAGCAGGAAAAATCGGCACCACAGCTTTGCGACGGGCCCTCGCACGGTGTCGGGTTGAGCCTTCATCAGAGCGTCGAAGAAATCACCATGGCGATTTTCGTCCTGGCACCAGTTTTCGAAGAAATTAAAGATGGGAAAAATTTTACTGTCGGGATTTTTCTCCAGATGTCTGAAAATAGCGATGTAACGCCAATATCCAATTTTCTCTGAGAGGTAAGTGGCGTAGAAAATGAACTTCGGCTTAAAAAATGTGTAGTCCTTATTGGCTGTAAGGAAACCGAGATCCAATTGCATCCCGAAATCACTCATGGCCTTGTTGAGAAATCCCGCATGGCGAGCTTCATCACGAGCCATATGTCCGAAGCACTCAGCAAGGAGTGGGTTTTTCTTTTTGATCCGGCGACTCAGTTCTTTGTAGAGGAGAAAACCTGAGAATTCAGAGGTGCAGCTCTGTTCAAGAAATTCAATGAAAACCCGACGGGTCTGTGGGTCGAGCTTGTCTGCAGCTCCATCAAATTCGTCGTTACGAACGAAATGATGACGGTTGTAGTCCTTACGGAATTCCTCGCAGATGGCCTCTAGCTCGGCCTCGTTGGGCTGGAGATCCATGGCAGCCATGGCTTCGAAATCGGTTGTGTAGAACCGAGGCGTCAGGATCGTTTCCTTGGCTGGATCCTTGACAGCAACTGCACTTCCTTTTGCGACGGCGGTGGGAGGGACCATCGGCTCCGATTTCACGTCCCCGCAATCTAAAGCCGACGGCGTTGTTGCAGAGACGTTCAGTTACGCCCCAGCCACTTCTGGCCGTTTAACCGTTGCAGAAGACGGGACACCAGAAGGGCCAAGGTCATCCTTTTCTCATCGATAAGGAACGATTCCAGCAGCGTGGGTTCACTGCCTGGCTCTGCCAGAGCGATGTGCTTCGGGCTGTTGATGTTCTCCTTGGCAAAGCACACCCAGAAGCGGCGGCCGCCGGGGAGCACACCGACCACCATCGAGCAATCACCACCAACAACGGGACGAGATTCCGTAATGCGTTCGAGCCGTTCTGGCTTGATGGCGTTGTCCTCCAGCTGTTTTTCAACGGCTGGAATGAACAGCGTGTCGATGAACTCAGGAAAGGGCTTGTCTTCCGGCTTGGGGGGCTTGGCTTTTGCGGCGGGCTTTGCGGCGGGCTTGTCTTTCGGAGAGTCCTTGGCAACCGGCTTCCCCGCGGGCTTCTCCTGCGGGGATTCACTGGCCGCAGGGGCCTGCTTGCTCTCTTCGCTGGGTTGCTCTGTGGGTTGTGGGATGTCGCTCAACGCGTCGTCAAAGCTTTCGGAACTGTAATCAGCACCTTTCGCTGTTCACCAGTCTTGATCCGGATTATCTCCCCAATCCCTGGAGCTCATGCCCTGCGACACGACAGGGTCAGACTTCATCTCTGAAGCATCAGGTGCGCGTGGAGATTTTGATTCTCCACGCTGAATAATGCGATATGGCACCGCCACGGTGGGAGCTGGATCACGAATGTCTCGTTCTGGCATCGGGTCCGCTCCCTTTGGAGGCTGAACGCCAAAGTCGTTACTGGATCGAATGGGCTCCACCGGTTGATGGAGCTGTCGTCTCAGGCTGGGCGCAGCTGGCATCAGCAACAGGGCTGCCAAACCACTCAGGCCTGCGCCACCAACCCCGGCAAGAGCCATCCAGATGCCGATTGGCTGAGGATTGCTGGTCCAAAGCAGAATTTGCAGGCGAGACGTCGTGCGGGGTGTCGACACCGAGATCAACAGCAATGCGAGCAAAGGTGCCAGGCAGGGCACGAGCAACAGCCGTTGCAACAGCTTCATTCGATCGGCCCGGACCAGCGCTGAAGTGGGGCAAGATCCCGCTCCAATCCATCCAGCAAGCGAATCACCAAGAAATCGACCATGTCTTCCAGGGTCCTCGGCTGGGTGTACCAGGCGGGAATCGGAGCCGCAATTCGAGCGCCAGCCTCAGCAAGGGATGTGAGATTGCGCAGATGGATCAAGTTGAAGGGTGTTTCTCTCGGTGCAATCACCAAGGGCCGACCCTCCTTCAGATGCACATCTGCACAACGTTCGATCAGTCCTGATGCAATGCCGGCATTGATCCGACCCACGGTGCCCATGCTGCAGGGCACGATCAACATTGCGCGTGTTCGGAAACTGCCGCTGGCGATGCTCACGCTCTGATCATTCCAGCGATGGCAGGTCAGCTCACCACTGGTGCACGACAGGCGTTCGCGCCAGAACTTCATCTGGCGCTGAGGGTCCACAGGAACTGACAGTCCCTGTTCTGCCTGAAAGACGGAGTAAGCGCCTTTGCTGAGCACGAGATGAACAGAACGCCCGGCCTGGAGCAACAGCTGCAGGGTGCGTTCAGCAAGGGGCTGGGCCGATGCACCCGTGACCGCCAGCACATAGGGATCCATGGTCAGGGATTGCTCAGGGTGACGGGAGTTAGCTCAACGAACGTTCCTGGTGAATCAGCCGCTTCTGGGGAAGGAGACGACTCCTCCAATTCCGCAGGAATCACCTCCAGATCAATCTGGTTGCGCAGCACATCAACCTTCATCACGTTCACACGAACCGGATCTCCCAGTTGGTAAACGCGGCGGTTCTTGCGACCTACCAGACGATTTTGACGGGAGCGGTATTCGTACCAGTCGTCATTCAGCGAGCTGACATGCACAAGACCTTCGAATCGCGTTTCGCCCACTTCAACGAAGAAGCCATAACTTTGAACTCCACTGACGCGACCGTCGGCTTCCTGACCGACCAGAAGCTGTGCTGCACGGGCCTGAACCAGTGACAACAGGTCCCCTTCCAATTCCAAAACCTGACGACGGCGCGCATTGAGCCGATGGAGCAAACGACGACTGACGAGTCCATGCAGCTTCTCGTCCTGGGCCGCCGTGAACAGCGACCACTGAATGGAATCCGCGGCCCCGCGCCGTCCCAGAGCAATCCGTTCCTTCTGACGCACACTGGGCCTGTCCTTGCCGTCCTGCAGGAGCATCTGCAGCACTTGTTGATTAACAAGATGGGCGTAGCTCAAGGCTGCGCAGCACCAGGGAGCAGGCGCCGCTGAAGAGGATTCTTCTGAATCTCCAGCCTCAAGGTTGAGTTCACCATCGGAGGTGTCACCCCCTTCGGTGAACATCGGTTGAGGCAAGGCATGGCTCAGCTGTTGCTCCAGGACCCTTCTCTGATCGCAGCCTGCAAAAACACTGATCAGTTCTTGAGCGGAGGGACTGCCGTCCTCCTCGAGCTCAAGGGGAAGGTCCAGAGCTATGGCTGTCTTTGCGACATCGGTCAACACCGAACCATCCGGTTGATTGACCTCCAAGGTGACGGCCGGCAGACCAAGGCTTTTCCGATGTTCTCCCCAGGCGCGGTCTGCGGCCCGAAGCAGAGGTTGAAGAACCGAGTTGGGATCTCTCTTGTCGAGGGCATCGACCCAACGGTGCCTCAGTCCGGTGGGATCCACTGCGTTCAAATCTCCCAAAGCATCCATGGCTGGTGCGGGGAGATCGAGAATCACAGCACCAGCGGCTCGCTCTTGCTCCATCAGAGAGTCGGCACAGAACAACACCGACTCCAGTTGATTCAGATGATCCTTGAGCGGTTTCAACACAGCAGGAATCGTTCGCGCCTTGGGCTTGCGATCCGCAAGGGCTGAAAGATGACTTGCCTGAATTTCAGCAACCGGGCGAATCGTGCTGAGCATGAACTCCCAGTCAGTGAGCTCACCATTGGCAGAAACATCCAGACGAACCGTGATTGCATCAATGGACTCGCCGACTTTGAAGCTGCAGGCTTTCGACAGAGCTGGAGTCAGCAGGCCATGCCAAGCACCGCCAAGACAAAGCGCTTCCGATCTGTCACGCAGCCATGCATCAAGGTTGTTCCCCAGTCCGATGCGTTCGGACACTGTTGGTGCGTGAATCCAGAGACGGATTCCGCCATCGCGGGCTTCCACATGAATGGCGGGAAGAGGAGGTGCGTCCTGGATGTCCCAACCGTTGAACAGAAGAACCGGCTTGTCAGAGAGATCTGTTCTGCCTTTGCTTTGCGGTGACTTGGCTGAGGCACGGGGTGCTGGAGTCGGTGCATGCAGACCGACCTTCGTGAGCAGAAGCTCCCGATCAGCAGCCGGACCACCATCCAGCGGTAGGGGGCGAGCAACACGTCCCTGAGCTGGGTACTGCGCCAGGGGGTAGCGATCGACAGCAACTTCAACCACAGCGGTTGGCGGGTCCGTGGGAAGGTGCTCGGCGGCTTCCTCACTGAGTTGAATGGTGGCGAGCATTCGGTCATCCAGCGGTGACGCCATCAGTTGCTCGTCTTGTCTCATCACCTGTGCCAGAAGCGATCGTGTCGCCCGCTCGAGAATGCATTGAACGCCTCCTTCCGGAGATCTGCGTCGCCCTCCCTCCCGCGTGACACGCACTAAAACGCGATCGCCGTTCCAGGCGTGATTTAACTGATGATCACGGATGTAGATGTCATCACCTCCGTCATCCCGAAGGGCAAAGCAGAAGCCTTTGCTGCTGCAGCGCAGACGCGCATCAATCAGGTCTTCGTTCTGGAGACGTTGCAGTTCTCCGTTCTCGAGGATTTCGAGTACGCCAACCTTGGCCAGTGCCACGCTTGCCAGATCGAGGCCAGCTTTGTCGGTCTTGTTGCTGAGCTTGAGAATCTTCGCCAGGGTCGCCAGAGAAACCGACTGGTCGATGGAAAGCTGATCCAGCAGGTCAGCGACCGAGAATTTCATGGAGAGCGTTTTCGAATCCGGCCTTCATGACCGGGAGATGACGGAGCGCCGACGGGTCAGACCTGGGCTTTGAAGAGAACTCCGGAGTTCAAGTTTATGAGTCCGTGGCCTCACCGCTTTCAAGATCCGGATCGCGACTTTGCAATAGCAACCGCGTCCCGATGATCAGGAACCCCACCGACGCAATCAGTTGCAGCAGTTCTGTCGGTACGACAGACGCCACAGAGCCGCCAGCCATTGCACCCAGAAGGCTTGCCAAAACAAGGGCACTTGCAGAACCGAGGAACACGGCAAGGGGCCGATCGGATGTACCGCTGAGGGCCACCGTCGCAAGTTGAGTCTTGTCACCGAGTTCCGCAAGAAAAACGGTGAGGAAGGTTGAGATCAAAAGCGTTAGATCCATCTGTTCAGGCTCCGGCCGAACTGAGCCACAGCGATCTTGCGGCCTGCAAACCAAGCCAGAGCCCAAGACCGAGCATCAGAAGACCGGCCATCTGCTCAACGCGACCCGGTGGCAACATCCGAGCAAGCCATTGGCCCAGCAGCACGCCAACAAGACTTGAACAGATCAGCGCCAGGGCGGCGCCAACAAACACCAGCCAGGGGGATCCTGACTGAGCCGAAAGCAGCAGTGTGGCCAGCTGGGTTTTGTCACCCAGTTCAGCGACAAAAACTGTGCCGAATGTGCTGACCAACACGGCTGTGAATCCAGGGTTATCGGCTGCTTTGCTCTCAGTCATCTGTGCATTCAATCCGATTCGCTGCGTTGAGCGCGATTGAACCTACGCAGAGTGAGGCTTCTGCCGCCGTAGGTGGATCGAATCTGTTGCCGACAACAATCGGTTGCAAATGCGTCGATTTCATCTGTGTCGACGGAGAAGAGATGCCCCAGCTCGCTGACACGGCAAAAGGTTGGACGATGGTCATAAACACGGCACCGCCGTCCGCCGCTGTCGTAATGAATGCACCATCCATCGGGCCCAACCATGGATAGGTACGTTGCCTGGTCCTCTTCAGAGAGAGCCAACAAGGCTTCCTGGCGCTCCTCTGGACAGAGTCGGCAGCAGGCCCCGCACTGGCTGATGCAATGCCAACGGTGTGAGTGGTCGGTCATGACAAGCCGTCACAGAGCTTTGAATCGCAGCAAATAAGGCCTCGCGGCCCGTAACCTGACCGTAGATTCGACCTGCGTAAGCGTTTTCCGGACATGGGCTTCGATTTCCATTTGATCGCCAACTTCGCGGCCCTCGCCATGATCACGCTGGCTGGCCCTGCTGTGATCTTCATCCTCTTCTATCGCCGCGGTGCCCTTTGAAGGGTCATGGGGTTAATCCCAGGCTAAGAGCGGCTTCCCAGAGCAATGTTTGGATCTGTGGATGAACCGCACGTTGGTCGCTGCTGTCGACACCAGATTCTTCAGACCAGTGGGCTTTCAGGACGTCTGAAGAGCTGTTGCAAAGGCTGAAGTTCACCTTGTCTTCGCAGGGGGTTCCCATGCTCACGTTGTATCGGCGCTCGCCACGGCTGATCCGACTTTCCTCTTGGTGCCCTCGCAGAGCCTTGAGAGTCAGCTGAAGCCGTCTCTCTCCTTTCCATAAATTCACGTTGAGTTCGTAGGCCACATCAACCAGCTCGGGCATGGGCTGCAAAGGCAAACATCGCCAAGCAATGGCCCGACGCTCCGTTTCTTCTTGAGCGAGTGTGAGGCTCAGATGGCCTCCGTTGAGAGTTCTCCAGTCCTTGACTCGACAGGCCCGCGACCAGAACAGTGGTGCGGAATGACCGATACCAAACGGTTGCAGCTTTTCCATGGCTGACCAAAGGTCCCAGTTCACCTGGTTCAGCCGCAGACAAGCGTCCGGACGGAGTGGACGTCCCCTTCCCTGTTGGTCCAGCCAAGGTTGAGCCAGTTCATTCAGGCGTTCATGAAGCGCATGAACATGTTGTGCAGCGATGGTGAATCCCCCCGCCGCAGGGTGACCGCCGTAGCGCAGAAGCAGATCAGAACACTTGTTCAAGGCCTCATCAAGGGCGAAACCCTGAGGTGATCGTGCCGAAGCTCGCATCTGCCCAGCTCCATCGCCGGCGAGAAGCGCCACCGGACGGTGGTAACGCTCCATCAATCGGGCAGCAACGATGCCGATCACACCGTGATGCCAGTGACTTTGTGCCAGAAGCAGGAAGGGTGGAATGCAGTCGACTTGCTCCGCCTCGAGCAGCGCGATGGCCTCCGCCTCGATCGCGTCACAGAGCTCCCTTCTCTGGCGGTTGTAGTCATCACAGCGCCGAGCGAGCGCCATGGCCTGAGCCGGATCCGATTCGGTCAACAGGTCCACCACAAGAGCGGGATCACCCAGTCGCCCCACTGCGTTGATGCGCGGCGCCAGTTGGAAACCGATGTCGTCTGCGTTGAGCTGACGATCCCCAAGGCCGGCAAGCCGTTGCAGAGCTTTGATGCCTTCCGCCTCGCTCCTGTGAAGACTGCTCAGTCCCTCCAGCAACCAGCGACGGTTGGCGCCGGTCAATGGCGCCATGTCGGCAACGGTGCCAATGCAAAACAGATCGCGTGCCACCTGAACTGAATCAATCCGATCCAATTGCTGAGCCACACGGATGGCCAGCACGTAGGCCAGACCAACACCGGCAAGCCCCCGATAGGGAGATCCTTCAGGGGTTGTCGCTGGATGCAGCAAAGCCGTCATCGGGGGACGATCAACAGGGATCGTGTGGTGATCGGTCACGATCACATCCATGTCCAGCGCTTGGGCACGTTCGAGGGCTTCTCTTGCTGCAACGCCGTTGTCAACGGTGACTAGGAGGCGAATGCCCTCTGCATGAAGACGATTGACCATGGCAGGGTTGAGGCCATAGCCCTCGTCCATGCGAGAGGGGATCGCCGCTTTTGGGCGAGCTCCCAGCGGTTGGAAGGCTCGAAGAAGCAACGCCGTACTGGTCATGCCATCGGCGTCGTAATCACCGCAGACAGCAAGAGCTTCCTGTTCGGCACAGGCTTGACAGACCCGCTCAACCGCCCGCTCCAGATCCGGAAAATCGATGCATGGATCAGGCAACTCCTGTGGATGAATCAGGTCATCAACCTCAGCGCGGTCGAACCCACGCCGACGCAACATGGCTCTGAGTGGTAACGGGAGATCGATCTCCTGGAGAGGCTGGAACTCCACCACGGTCGGCAGAACCCACTGATGCGAATCGGTAGCGGTCATCAGTCAGCATTGTGACCGCGCTTTCCCGCTCAGCATGACTTCATTGCAAGCGGTGTTCTGGGATGTCGACGGAACTCTGGCCGACACGGAAATGGATGGCCACCGTCCGGCATTCAACGCAACTTTTCAGGACCTGAATCTGCCCTTTTCCTGGGATGAACCTCTGTATGCAGAGCTGCTTGCCATTCCCGGTGGCAAACGGCGGGTCCAGCATTACGCCATGAGTCTCGGCATGGAACTGAGCGTCGAGCAGATCGATCAAATCCGTGATCGAAAGAGAGTCCACTACCGCCAACGGGCCTTAGACGGAGCAATCCGCATTCGTCCAGGCGTGGACAGAATGCTGGGTGAGCTGAACAAGCAGGGAGTTGATCAATGGATTGTCACCTCCAGTGGTAGCGCTTCCGTGGAAGCCTTGTTTTCAGGCCAGAAAGGGCTTGAGCGCCATTTCAGCGGAATCGTGACCGCTGATGATGTCCACAGCGGTAAACCAGCTCCCGACGGCTACTTGGAGGCACAACGCCTCAGTGGGTATCCGGCGGCCTCGATCCTCACCATCGAGGATTCGATAGCTGGATTCAGGGCGTCAAGGGCTGCAGGACTCAGCTGTTTGCTGACGCCGTCTCCCTGGGAGGAGCAGCTTGAGGCGAGTTTCACCGAGGCGGCTGCGGTGTTCGACCACCTTGGAGATCTAGACAGGCCCATGCATCAGTTGGCAGGCCCCCCTTGCGCTGGAGCGAAAGTAACGGTGGAGTACCTGAGATCTCTTCTTGATCAGCGGGGATGAGCTCGTTGCAACGCACCCGGCTTTCAAAGGTTCAGAAAGGCTTGGGTCGCATCGTTGCCGAAACGGTTGTGGGCCCCTGGTGGTTGAACAGCCTGAGAGTGATCGCCCTGCTGCTCGGTTTTTTCAGTGCCAGCACCCTCACCGACTATCTGGCGAACGTTGTTCAGTCCCGCACAACCACTGCACTGATCGCTCTGGCTGTTTGCGAACTTCTTGTTTTCCTCAGACAGAGCCTGTGCAAAAACTTTGTTCCGTTGCACTGGCGACTGTTGGACAACCTCCGAATCGGCTTTGTTTACGCCGTGGTGTTGGAGGCATTCAAAGTTGGATCCTGAGGGTCGTCGCGATCTCCCCAACGAGGATCAGGAGCTCCTGCTGAAATATTTGGGGATCGAGGATCCCGCTGCATGGGAAAACGCGTGGAAAGTCACAGGTGTTGTTGAGACCACATCACACATCTGGCCTGATGGTGCCCGGAGCGACTGGTTGTGGAGTCTTGGCCTTCCGATATTGACCGAGGTGCAACGCCATCAAGGACAGCGTTGGCTAATGGGTTTGAGTGCCCTGCCAGGCTGCGGAAAGACCAGCTTCGGTCGTTGGCTCGAAGCCGCGGCGGCCCACCTGGGTCTTTCACTTCAGGTGGTGTCGATCGATGACTTCTACTTTTCTGCCACCGAGCTCGACCGGAGCATGCGAGGCAACCCCTGGGGCGTGCCCCGTGCGCTGCCGGGCAGTCATGAGCTTGACCTCCTGAACTCCACAATTCAACGCTGGAAGGCCGGCAAGGATGTTCGCCACCCGTTGTTCGATAAAGCTCTGCGCCAGGGCCGAGGTGATCGAAGTGGCTGGCGTATCTGCTCCGCGGATGTGTTGGTGCTGGAAGGTTGGTTTGTCGGCATCAAGCCGGTTGGTGACAACGTCAGCGTTCCAGAGACGACCTGTGGGTTAACCCCCCCCCTGACGGACCAGGAGCAAGCTGCTCGAAGACTCGTGCAACGGGCATTGAGGAACTACATCCCTGTGTGGAATCAGATCGATAGCCTCTGGCAGCTTCTGACCCTGGAGTGGTCTTCACCACAGATCTGGAAGCTTCAGCAGGAACAGCAGATGAAGCGCGATCGCGGCACTGGGTTAAGCCAAGCGGCTTTGAAAGGATTCATTCGCATGATCTCCTCTGCCATTCCAGAGCAGAGCTTCAGACGGATCGAAGCTGATGTTTGTCTTGAGGTGGACCCGGAACGACGGTTGCGTCATCTCCGGGTCAGGTCGTGATTTCAGGATTCGCTGTCGTCTGTTTCGGCCACGGGATAGACAAATCCTTGAGCTCGGCCACTCAGCACAGACTTACCAATCGACATGGCGCGCTGGGCAGCGACAGCTGCCTTGGCCTTCCAGGTGGCATGGCGCTGGTTGCGCTTGCCCTTGGATGTTTTCTTCTTCGGAACGGCCATGAAC
>MDSV01043411.1_pt1 | contig 15620 bp, 14 predicted proteins | sample 810851 | NCBI WGS metagenome assembly MDSV01 (sample SAMN05326640, study PRJNA326480) | marine metagenome | isolation source: seawater | place: Atlantic Ocean: North East | collected 2012
AAATTTTTATTACTATTAAGGTTTTGTTTCAACTTTTATAATTAAAAAGATTTACTTAAACCTAGATTAAAAGACCTTTCCATAGAGGAATACATATAAGCCTTTTCATAACTCTCATCTAGAATATTATCAAAATTAAAATAAAAATTCAGATTATTATAAACTTTATAATTTAGATTGTAATTAAGTAAAAAATATTCATCCAACATAACATCTTTAAAACTGTTATTTGCGTTTCCATAATCCCTCACCTCGTCTGAAAAAATAATATTTATCTTATTTGTAAGATTATTATTAGTATGGATTAGTGTTGTTGACCAAGAATGTCTTGGAACTCTAACCATTGACTCATCGATGCATGATCCTGAACCTACGTTAGGATCGTCACAGTCAGCGCCGTCATACGTATCACTGTAGTTGTAATTAAAATCAATAGTTAAGTTTTTACTTATCATAGACTTAGATGCAATTTCAATACCTTTACTTTTAACTTTTGCATCGGCATTTTTTACTTTCCATCCATGAGACTGCCATCCTTCCAATGGATCTTTATACTCTATGTCATATATTGACAGAACTATGTTGGATTTTATGCTCTCAAAATAATTTTCATAACCCAAATCAAAACTTTCACTCTTTTCTGGCTTCAAATCCTCTTTTCTTGTCACTGAAGTTCCATAAAAATAATCATACAAAGTTGGATATCTCAAACCAGTTCCATAGCTTGATCTGATTTTAGAGTTCCTATCTAATTTATAAGCTAAAGTTATTCTGCCAGTGTTATATGCTCCAGCAGTAGTATGGTCATCACGCCTTAGACCAATAGTACTATATAAATTTTCTGAAGGTCTAAATTGTGCATCTATGAATTGTGAATATATAGCCTCATCACTTTCCATGTAGTCTGTTGGCCAATCTTTCTGAAATTTTGCTCTATCAAATTCATTATCTAATCCAAAAATAATTTTAGTATCTAAATTTAAATTGTACTCCCCTAGGTAATTTAGCGAATCTCTATATCCATAATAATTTTTAGAAACATTTGAAAAATTTTTTGTTGCTCTTTCTATACCCGTATAATTGTATGAAAGTGTGTGGTTAGATTTATTTTTTTTTGTAGTAAAAGCAAGATTATACGATAATTCGTCGTCGTCAGTTGAGTTATTTGCATCGGTTCGACCCTGAGTAACTTCATCATAATTTAGAAAAGAATCACTGAACCTTAAACTTCCCTTTAAAGTATTATTTTCACTTAATTCATAAGAATAGTTTGCAATTAAACTGTCGCTTTTATAACTATCATCATCATTAGTACTTTTTTCATCATTCATAGCTGAAATACCGGAAGTATTAAATTTGTTTACACCTACGTAATAATTATGACTCCCATAATTATCTTCAACTGAAAAATCTAAATTTCCAGTGCCATTTGATCCAGTGCTAAGATTAAAATTTTTCTCTCTCTTTTTTCCTTTTTTTGTAAAAATATTTATTACACCTCCAATAGCCCCGCTTCCATAAATAGAACTATTTGAACCTCTAAGAATTTCAACCCTTTCAATTGAGGAAGTCAGTATATTTGAAAAATAAAATGAATTATCACTTGAAGATGGATCTGACATTTTAACTCCATCAATATAAACGGTTGAATATCTTTTTGGCAAACCTCTTAATTGTATTCCACTAACAGTTCCATAACCACCTGATCTAAAATAATTCATTCCAGGTGAAGAATTATTTAAAACTTCTCCTAAAAAAAATTTTCCAGTCCCTCTGATTTCTTCACCAGAAATAGAGGTTACAGAGGTACCAACAGAACTATATGATTGATCAATCTTACTTGGCGCTATTACAATAATTGGAATTTCCTCTGCTAAAGCAAAACACAGTTGTACTTTTAAGAAGATAAAAATAAAAGATAATATTCTAAGCATAACAAAAACACCTTTCTAAATCTATTTGTGAATTTGTTATTTTATTAACAAAAACACCATTTTAATTTAACTCATGCCTCTGTTAATTTTCAATTGTAGAATTAGACTTTTCCTGGCCTTCATTCAACAGCGGACTATATTGGGTGGCGCTCGGACTTTGACCGTTGCAGGAACAGCTAATGAATTTCACATTAATTCCCCACCAAAACTCAATACATTTCCTATATATATAACATTAAATTTGATGTCAATAGCTATTGTTCAATTATTGAACAATAATAAGTTGTTTAAAATATAAATCTGATATATAAATTTTTAAAATGAAAATACTCTTAGTATCTCCAAATTGGAAATGGTGTGAAGAAGAAAAAAATGTAAATTACCCTTTCCCACCATATAATTTATGTTTATTAGCTGCAATTGTTAGAGATCAGAAACTATGTGATGATATCAAAATAGTCGATGCGTATGTTGATGATTTGAAGTTATCTGACTTAAAATCGATTATTGAAGAATACAAGCCAGATGTAATGGGCACAACAGTGTTAATGGATCAATTATGCGATGCCGGGCATATGGTTACAAGAATAACTAAAGAGGTAAATAAAAATATTATTACAATTATGGGCGGTGTTTACGTAACTATGAATTCAAAAAGAGCAATTGAAGATATTAACTTAGATTATGCAGTTGTGGGAGAAGGAGAGTATGTTTTTCCAGACATGATAAGATATTTCAGAGGAGAACAAAAAGAACTTCCAGGAAAAGGTCTCATGTACAAAAAAGATGGTGAGATAGTTTTTAAAACAAGATCGGATTTTGTTACCGACATGGACAGTTTACCCATACCAGCGTGGGACTTAATAGATTTTCCTGCATACAGTGATCACGTTGCAAGAGAGTTTTCTCCTGACTCACCCAGAGATTTACCATATGTTAGGCTCTACACTTCTAGAGGGTGCCCGTTTACATGTTCTTTTTGTCAAGTTCCAAAAATTGCTGGACATGCAGTAAGACGACAAAGTGCAAAAAGGGTGCTTGATGAATTGGAATTAATAACAAAAAAATTTGGAATTAAATCTTTTATGAATTCTGATGATAATTTTCTTGCAACAGGAAAAGAAAATTTAAGACAATTTTTACATGGTCTTAGAGATAGAAAACTAGGACTTACATGGATTTTTGAAGATGTAGGTGTGATGCACTTAACCAAAGAAAAAATTGATTGGTTAGCTGACTCTGGATGTAACTACATGGGGTTTGCAATTGAAACTGGAGTTGAAAGAATAAGTAGAGATCTTATAGCTGGTAAGCCTTTGAAAAAAGATCATAGTATTGAAATGATGAGATATGCACAATCAAAAGGAATATTCTGTTCATCTAATTTTATTATTGGATTTCCAACAGAAACATGGGATGAAATTAGAGAAACAATTAAATTTGCAGGAGAGTTAGATGCTGATTACACAAGAGTTCATGTCCTAGTGCCACTTAAAGGAACAAAAATGTTTGAAATGGTAGAAGACGAGGGATTATTAAATGATAGATATGATCATTTTAATGCAAAAGCTGTATGGAAGGCAGGTCAAATAGAGTCGAGAAATTACACTTCAAATGATTTAACAATATTAAAAGCTATGGAATGGGATAGATTAAATTTTTCTGATGCAAAAAAAAGAAAAAAAATATGTGAGTGGTTGAGATGTACAGAAGAAGAGCTTTTAGAGAGAAGAAGACAAACTATCGATAGTATTTATACTAATTTAAAAGATGCTTCTCAACCGGGAGTTTACAAGGACAAAGATAGAAAATCAACCTTTGCTGCGACTTTTGAAAGAGTTGATGGACCACTATCCCGATAAAATAGACTATAAATTGATCTTAAATGTCAAGCGAAAGATATTTAGTAATTGGTAGTAATTCATTCTCAGGTTCAAATTTTATATTTAAAATTTTGGAAGCTAGTAAGAATAATAAAGTAATAGGAATTAGCAGATCTAAAGAATATCCAGATTATTTTTTAAAATATAAGAAGGCAAAAAATTTTAAAAATTTCTCTTTTTTTAAATGTAACTTAAAAAATGAACACAAAATTTATTCAATAATAGAAAAATTTAAACCAAAATATGTGATAAATTATGCTGCCCTAGGTATGGTTAATGAAAGTTGGGAAAATCCAGATCAGTGGTATTTAACAAATTTAGTAAATCAAACAATTATTTATAAAAAGTTAGTGAGTAAAAAATATATTAAAAAGATTATTCATGTTACTACACCCGAAGTTTATGGAAATACAAAAAAAAAAGTAAAAGAAAATTTTAATTTTAATCCAACTACACCATATGCGATTTCACGTGCAGCGATGGATTTTCAACTAAAAAGAATGAGTGAACAATTTAAGTTTCCAGTAATTTTTACAAGAACCGCAAATGTTTACGGTCCTGGACAACAACTCTATAGGATAATTCCAAAAACAATAATGAAATTTAAGAGTCATAAAAAAATAGAAATTCATGGAGATGGTAAGTCGTTAAGATCTTTTATTTATATAGACGATGTATCTGAGGCCACATATAGGATTTTGAAAAAAGGAAAAATTGGGGAAACTTACCATATTTCAACATCAAGGATAGATACAATTTTTTCTTTAGTTAGACAAATTTCAAAAATAATGAAATTAGATTATAGAAAAAATATAGAATTTATCAAAGATAGAATAGGTAAAGATTTGCTTTATGACCTAAGTTCAAAAAAATTGAGAAAAAAAATAGGGTGGAAACCCAAAGTTAATTTAAAAAAAGGTATATTAAATACTATTAATTGGATTGAGCATAATTATAAAAATTTAAAAAAAATAAAAACTGATTATAAACACATAAAATAAATGCATATATTAATATTAGGTGGCCTAGGTTATACTGGAACAGTTTTAACACAAAGTTTACTATTAGATGGTCATAAGGTTACAGTTGTAGATAGTCAGTGGTTTGGAGATCATTTAAAAGTTAGAAACAAAAAATTAAAAAAGTATAAGATTGATGTAAGAGATTATGATAAAATACCGTTTAACAAAGTAGATAAAGTTGTTCATTTAGCAAATATAGCCAATGACCCTGCTGTTGATTTAAACCCATCGTTATCTTGGGATGTAAATGTGCTTGCTACCAAACATATAATGGAAAAGTGCATAAAGTATAAAGTTAAGCATTTTATCTATGCAAGCTCTGGAAGTGTTTATGGAATTAAAAAAGAGAAACAAGTAACAGAGAATTTACCATTAAGACCTATAAGCACATACAATAAAACTAAAATGATTTCTGAGAAAGTTATAAAAAGTTACGAAAAAGAAATAAAATATCATATTATTAGACCAGCTACTGTTTGTGGGCTATCTCCAAGAATGAGATTCGACGTAACAGTAAATATGTTTGTTCATCAAGCCTTTAAAAATAATTTTATAGAAGTTCATGGAGGAAAACAAATAAGACCAAACATAAACATAAATGATTTAACAAATATTTATAAACATTTTCTTTATAAAGATGAGCTTTCATCAGGTGTTTATAACGCAGGATTTGAAAACTTAAGTATATTAGATATTGCAAAAAAAGTAGGTAAAATTATGAATTGTAAAATTAAAGTAAGAAAAACAGTTATAGATCAAAGATCATATAGGCAAAATTCAGATAAACTTTTAAAAACTGGTTTTAAAAGAAAATTCTCTGTTGAGCATGCAATTGAAGAATTGGTAACTAATTTTAAAAATGGATCGATAAAAAAAAATGATGATAGATATTTTACCGTCAAATATATGAAAAAGTTAGGTTTTTAAATGGGCTCAGAAATTGATTTACTAAAAAATTATCCTAAATCAAAAAGAAATTTAGATGAAAGAAGTAAAAAAACAGAGAATGATCGAAAGATAGCAAGAGAATTTGGAAAAGATTTTTTTGATGGAGATAGAAGACATGGGTACGGTGGATTTTCGTATAATCCAAAATTCTGGTCTAAGACAGTTATTGATTTTAAAGATCATTGGAATTTAAATAAAGATAATTCGATTTTAGATGTGGGTTGTGGAAAAGGATTTATGATTTATGACTTCGTACGCTTAATTCCAAATATCACAATAAAAGGAATTGATATTTCTGAGTATGCAATAAAAAATTCAAAATCTGAGGTTTCAAATTTAGTTAAAGTAGCTTCTGCAGATAAACTACCATTTGAAAATGATAGTTTTGATTTTGTTATTTCTATAAATACTGTTCATAATTTATCTTTAAGTGATTGTAAAAAAGCAATAAAAGAAATTGTAAGAGTTTCAAAGAAGGGATCTTTTATAACTGTCGATGCATATAGTAATGAGGAAGAAAAAAAAAGAATGTACGAATGGAACTTGACAGCAAAAACCATAATGTCCACAGATGAGTGGAAAAAGATTTTTAACGAATGTGAATATAAAGGCGATTTTTACTGGTTTGTACCATAATGAAAAAATTAAAATTAAGATTATATAAAAATATTTTAAGATACAGGCTAGTAGAGCTCGAAATTGCGAAAGAGTATAAAAACCAAAAAATGAGATGTCCTACGCATTTATCTATTGGACAAGAAGCAGTTTCTGCAGCTTTTGCTGAAATAGTAAAAAAGAGAGATTTTGCAATTAGCTCTCATAGAGCACATGCACATTATTTAGCTAAAGGTGGTAACTTAAAAAAAATGATTGCAGAAATTTATGGAAAAAAGACCGGATGCTCTAAAGGTAAGGGAGGATCCATGCACCTAATTGATCTTGATGTTAATTTTATGGGCTCATCAGCTATAGTTGGTAATAGTATACCTGTTGGAACAGGACTAGGATTATCAGCTATTATAAAGAATACAAATCAAAAAAGTTTTATATTTTTTGGTGATGGTGCTATTGAACAAGGCGCTTTTTATGAATCAATAAACTTTGCTGCTGTTAAAAAATTACCTACAGTATTTGTCTGTGAAAATAATCTTTATTCTGTTTATTCAAATTTAAAAGACAGACAACCAAAAAATAGAAAAATTTTTCAGATGATCAATTCAATAGGAATAAAGTCTTATTCATGTGATGGAAATGATGCTCTTAAATGCTATCAAACATTTAAAAAAGCTATAGAATTTGTAAATGTTAAAAAAAAACCAGTTTTTTTAGAATTTTATACGTATAGACATCATGAACATTGTGGACCAAATATTGATGACTACTTAAATTATAGACCTATTAAAGAGATAAATTTTTGGAAAAAAAAAGATCCCCTTGAAATTTCAAAAAAAATATTAAAAAAAAATGAATTAAAAGTAATCAAAAAATTTGATTCTGAAATAAATAAAGAAATTAAAGCAGCATTTAATTTTGCTAAAAAATCTGCATTTCCAAGTCACAGATCAGCATTTGAGGATGTATATGGATAAAAAAAATATTAATAAATCTTTTACTTTTTCTCAATCTATTAATCTAGGACTTAAAGAAGCTATGAAGAAAGACAAAAATATTATTTGCTATGGGCTAGGTATAAATGATCCAAAAAAAATCTTTGGAACAACTAAAGATTTAAAAAAACTGTTTGGAGGTAAAAGAGTTTTTGATATCCCCACGTCAGAAAATGCTCTAACCGGGATTGGAGTAGGGGCTTCAATAAATGGAATTAAAACGGTCATAACTCATCAAAGGCTTGATTTTTCATTATTATCATTAGACCAAATTATAAACAGCGCTGCCAAATGGAGATATATGTTTGGAGGAAAAGTTTCAGTACCATTAACTATAAGAATGATTATCGGTAGAGGATGGGGACAAGGACCAACACATTCACAAAATTTAAGTTCATTGTTTTGTAATATACCTGGGTTAAAGGTCGTAATGCCAACTTTTGCAAAAGATGCAAAAAGACTTTTGGTAAAATCAATCTTTGATCCAAATCCAGTAATTTTCTTAGAACATAGATGGCTTCATGAAATTAAAGACAATGATTTTGTGAGCAGCTTACCTAATAATTTATCTTTTTCTAATGTAATTAAAAAAGGAAAAGATATTACTATTGTCTCAATGTCATATTTAACACTTGAAGCAATTAAAGCTTCAAAAATTTTAAAAGCAAATAATATAGATTGTGAAATAATTGATCTAGTGAGCTTAAAGCCACTTAACTATAAAACTATTTTTAAATCGGTTAAAAAAACAAAAAAATTGTTAGTGTTAGATACAGGATTTCCGTATGGATCAGTTGCATCAGAAATTACATCAGTAGTTGTGCGAAAAATGTTTAAAAACCTAGGTGCTGCACCTCAAATAATGACAATGCCTGATATACCAGAGCCAACAAGTTTTCAATTAACAAAAAACTTATACATAACAGATCAAAAGATTGTTAAAGAAGTATCAAAAATTTTGAAAAAAAAAATAACAAAAAAAATGACAGTGAAAAAAAAATATCATGATATACCAGGTAAATGGTTTAGAGGACCTTTTTAATGCAAGTAAGAATGTTTGATTTAAGAGTAAAAGATTTTAAGATTAGAAATGAATTAAATAAATCTTTTAAAAAAACTTTAGATCATGGAAAATTTTTTTTTGGGCCAGAGTTATATGAATTTGAAAAAAAAATGTCTGATTTTTTGAATATGAAATATACAATTGGAGTAGCATCAGGCAGTAGTGCTTTATATTTGTCGCTAAAATCATTAGGGATTAAAACTGGAGATGAGGTAATAACTACACCATTTTCTTGGATAATTACTTCAAATGCAATTGTTGAGTGTGGAGCAAAACCAATATTTATTGATATAGCAGACGACTACAATATTGATGCAGATTTAATTGAGAGAAAAATAACCACTAAGACAAAGGCAATAGTTCCAATGCATTGGGGTGGCCATATGTGTGATATGGAAAAAATAAAAAAAATTGCAAAAAAATATAATTTATATGTGGTAGAGGATGCTGCTCAAGCCTTTGGTGCTAAATTTAAAGATAAGAAATCAGGAAATTATTCTGATGTAGCTGCTTTTAGTATGAATCCAATGAAGTGCCTAAGTGGATATGGAGAAGGAGGTTTAATAGCTACTAATAATAAAAAGTTATACGAAAAAATTAAAATATTAAGATATGCGGGAACAACTTCAGATCCAAAAAAATTAATAACCAATAATTGTGTTGAAATATCTCTAAATCATAAAATGGACACTATAAATGCAGCCTTACTCCTTGTTGCATTTAAATTCTTTAAAAGCAAAAATACTAAGCTAAAAAAAATTAGAAAATTTTACGATAATAATTTGGATAAAACAATTATAAAACAAAAAATTAGAAAGTATGAAACACCAGGAATGTATGCTTATCCCATTTTAATTGAAAAAAGAAATAAAATTAAAAAACTTTTAGATAAAAAAAAAATAGAAACAAAAATATGGAATGATCCCTTAATATCTGACTCGCCTGCCTATAGAAAATATAATAAAAATGACACTCCTAACGCAAAAAAAATTTTGAAAAAAACTCTTAATATACCATTTCATGAAAAGCTAACATTGAAAGAGCTGAAATATGTTGTTGATAATATTAATTATTTAGTAAGAAAAGTTTAAAATGAAAAATGTTTCTGAACAATTAATCAAAGACTTAATAGACCAAGGTGTCGATACTTTTTTTGGTATTCAAGGAGGAGCATGTGCAAGATTGATCGAAAATGTTGTGAAGTTTAATGGAAAGTTTATACCAGTTCTAAATGAGCAATCTGCAGGTTTTTACGCTCATGGGTATTATATGGCAACAAAAAAAACTGCTGGTTTAATCTTTACCACAGGCCCTGGTTTAACAAATGGATTATCTGGTATCGCAGCATGTTTTTATGATAGGGTTCCATTAGTGGTATTAGTAGGACAGGTTGTTTCAAAAATAAATATTGCAAAATCTACAAATACAAGAATGGTTGGTTTTCAAGAGGTTCCACATTTAGAACTATGTAAACCAATTTCAGATAATTGTTTTAAGATAGATAGAAAAGATAAATATTTAGATTTTAGAAATAATTTTTTGAAAAATTTAATATCCAAAGTTCAAGTAATAGAATTCTTGGATGATATACAGCGTGAAAAACTAAAGAAAAAAGTTAAAAAATATGATAAAAAGTCTATTATATCTAGCAATACATACCTTTCAGAGACAAATATGAGGTTGATTAAGAAATCAAAAAATCCAATAATAATTTTAGGTTCTGGCTTTGCTCAAATCAAAAACTGTTTAGAATTACTAAAATCTATTAAAAAATTGAATATTAAAGTTTCATGTACTTGGGGTGGACAAAAAATCCAAAAATTAATAACAAAAAAAGATAACTTTATTGGTTTAATGGGTAATCACAATCCAGGTCTAGCAAATAGTGAAATAAGAAATTCGGATTTAGTAATAACATTGGGATGTTCTTTGTTGCAGCACCAAGTTGGAAAAAATTATTCTAATTTTGCACCAAATGCAAAAATAATTTATGTGAACAACGATATTAATGAATGTAAAAGAGCACAATTACAATTTGGAAAAAGATTAAAAATTATAAATTTAGATATAATTAATTTTATTAATCATATTAAAAAATTAAAAAAAAATAAAATTAAGGTAACAGATGGTGTGGAAAGTAATAAATACGATTACCCAGTAAATTTTTTAAAATCAATTCTGAAAAGTATCAATAGAGAATCCTTAATTTTTGCAGATGCAGGTGCTACATTATCTTGGACTTATCAGGCGGCAAACAGCATAGAAAAATGCCCATCAATTTTTACGTCTTTTAACTTACATTCAATGGGATACGCAAATTGTGCATCGATAGGAGCAGCAATATCAAAAAAGAAAAATATTTTTTGTATTATTGGAGATGGTAGTATTCCAATGAATAGCCAAGAATTTGCATGGCTAAAAAAATATCCAGTTAAATTAATAATTTTGGATAACAGTGGATATGGAATAATAAGGCAAACCCAGAGAGCATTTTATAAATCTAAATTTTATGGTTCGGATTTTTTAAATAAAAAATCTAGCCTCCCAAGTTTCTCAATAGAAAAAATTTTAAAATCATATGATATCAAATTTAAAAAAGTTTTGAAAAATGAAGTTAAAAAAGATCAGTTAGATTGGTTAAATTTATCAAAAACAGCTAAAGCTTTGATTATAAAAGTTAAGTATGAGGCCAGTGTTTCAACAGAATAATGCAAATTATAAAAAGTAAAGTAGCCGTTTTAAAAAAAAAAAACTCTATAGAGATATTGGATATTAATTTAAAAAAACCAGGTCCAAAACAAGTATTAGTTAAAATATATTACGCTGGCATTTGTGCTAGCCAGTATATGGAATATAGATCTTTAAGAGGAAAAGATAAATGGTTGCCACATATGTTTGGCCACGAAGGCGTTGGTATTATTAAGATGATTGGAAAAAAAGTTAGTGGTTTAAAAGTAGGAAATAAAGTCATATTAAGCTGGATAAAGAATAATAATACACGTGATGTTTCTGGATCAATTTTGCATAATAAAAAAAAAATTAATTATGGCTCGGTAACAACATTTGGGAATTATTCTCTGATTTCATCAAATAGGATTTACAGACTTCCAAAAAATATTGAATTTAAAAGTGCAGCATTATATGGATGTGCAATACCAACAGGTATGGGTGTAGTTATCAATGAGGCAAAACCTAAAAAAAAAGATATATGTTCGGTAGTAGGATTAGGTGGTGTAGGAATTTTTAGCTTAATAGCATTAAAAGCGATTGGTATAAAAAAAATTATAGGAATTGATAATAATTCTAAAAGACTAAATTTTTTAAAAAAACTTGGATTTAAAAATTTAATAAATATTAATGACAAAAACTATATAAGTAAAATTAACAACATAACATTAGGTAAAAAATTTGATTATGTTTTTGAATCTACCGGTAATTCAAAATCTATTGAAAACGCATTTGAATTATTGAATAATAAATCAGGCAAACTTTACTTTTCATCACATCCTAAAAAGGGTCAAAAAATTTCTATTAATCCACACGACTTAATAAGTGGAAAAAAAATTTTTGGTTCTTGGGGTGGTGGATCAAACTTGAATAAAGATATTTTAAAATTTAATAATTTAATTTTAAAATCAAAAATTAAATTAAAAAAATTATATAAAATCTATACTTTCAATACTTTATATAAATTGCTTGATAATTTTTCTAAACTAAATACACCGAGAACTATAGTTAAAATGAAACATTAAACTTATGACACTAAAAATTAATTATACAAAAAATTATCAAATAAAAAAAATAAATTTTTTTTCTTCAAATACTATTTTTAAAAAATATATTTTTAAATAATTTATGATAAAAAAAATTATAATATTTGATATTGATAATACAATTACCAAAACTAAAAAAAATAATTATCGTTTAGCCAAACCAATAAAAAAAAGAATTGAATTGATCAATAGATTATACGAAAAAGGCCATTATATAAAAATTTTTACTTCAAGATATATGGGTAGAAATAAAGAAAATATTAATTTAGTAAAAAAAAAATATCATAAAAAAACTTTTAATCAATTATCTCGATGGGGAGTTAAATTTCATAAACTGATTATGGGTAAACCAAGTTATGATATATTAGTAGATGATAAGTCATACAATTCAAAAGACAAAAAAACATTTTCTATGTTAAACAAATTATAAATACGAGTTGTTTTTTTTAATTTTAAATATAGATTGAAATTATGTTAGAAAAAAGAATTGAATTATATTACAAAGAACTTCAAAAAAACATTTATAATTTAGATCTAAAAAAAATAATTACAATTTCCAAATATTTAAAAAAAAAAATTTTAAATAAGCAAAAAATTATGGTATGTGGAAATGGTGGGTCAGCTGCAATATCTGCACATTTTGAAACAGATTTAAATCAAAACTTAAAAAGAAGAAAAAAAAATTTAAAAGCGAGAGTTATATCCTTATCTAATTCTCCAAGTATGATAACAGCTTTGGCTAATGATATTAGTTTTGATAAAGTTTTTGAACTCCAATTCGAAAATTTATATGATAAAAATGATTGTTTATTAGTTTTTAGTTGCTCAGGTAAATCAAAAAATATAGTCAATGTCTGTAAGTTTGCAAAAAAAAAAAATATAGACGTAATAGCAATCGTTGGGTGCAATAACAAAAGTATAAAAAAATATAGTAAATATCACATAAGCATCAATTCAAAAAATTATGGTGTTATAGAAGATATTTTTCATTCTATAATGCATGTTATTTTAGAAATTTAACTTTTTAAAATAAATTTATGGAAAGAGCATGATTATAAAAAAAGTTATTAATAAGTTTAAAAGTATAAATAAATCTTTCTTTTTATTTATAAAAACTCCACGATTATCGATCCTAATTTTTCAGATAAGGTATATTGAAAGATATCTAAAATTAGATATGTTTTTTTTGTCTCCAAGAAGGTTTCTAATATATTTGATTGAAATTTTTATGCTTAAAAGCTCTAAATCTATCAAACTTCAAGATTATGGAAACTATAAATTAAAAAACAATATGATACCTAATAATCCAATTATATATTCAGGTGGAGTAGGAACAAATGTGTCATTTGATTTAGAAATTTTAAAAAAAAAGGGTGGGATTATAAGATTATTTGATCCAACAAAACAAAGCATAGATTATATTAAATCATTGGGAAAAAAAAAAAATTTTAAATTTTATCCATATGCACTTTATTTTAAAAATAAAAAAATAAAATTATATAAAGATCCATCTAATAGAATTAAAAGTTCAAGTATTAATAATTTCTTAGAGTTTAACTATAAATCTTTTTATTATGCGCAAGCTTACAATCTATCTTATCTAATGAAAAAATTTAAAGATAAAAAAATAGATATTTTAAAATTAGATATAGAGGGTGTTGCAGAAGATTTAATTCTGGACTTGTTTAAAAAAAAAAAATATCCTGCACAAATAGTTTCAGCTTTCGAAATACCTCTTAATTATATCAAATTTATTAAGTTTGTTTATAAATTTTTAAAATTTATTGCAGTTATAAAAAAAAATTATTACTTATATAATTTAAGATATCGTTCTAGAGGAGTAGAAATGGAAATATTAGCTATAAAAAAACGAACTAAATATGATAAATAAAAAAATTTTGCATGATTATAATAGATTTAACGTAAAAGACTTTATTAAAAAAGATAATTTAATTGGAATAGAATTAGGTGTTGCTAAAGGGACTTTTTCTAAAAAAATGTTAGAAAGTAATAAATTTAAATTTTATTACGGTGTAGATAAGTATTCAGATCATCATAATTCTAAAGAATATTTATATGCTTTAAAAAATATTGGCATTAATAAAAGTTTTCATTTGTTAAGAACAAGCTTTGAAAGTGCATTAAGTATTTTTGAAGATAACTATTTTGACTTTGTTTATGTAGATGGTTATGCACATGGAGGCCAAGAAGGTGGAAAAACTTTGTGTGATTGGATTAAAAAAGTAAAAGTAGGTGGAATAATATGTGGTGATGATTATGATAGTAAATTTCCACTTACAATTAAAGCAGTGAATTATTTAGCTCAAAATACAAATAATCAAATATATTTAACAAATAAAGATTTTGTTTATGAAAATCAACGTAAGCATTTTGCTTCATGGATAATAAAAGTAGATAAAGCATATGATGTTAAACCTGACAAATCATTAATGTTAAAATCAAAAATAATCAGTAATTACCATAAAATAAGAATTAAGATTAAATACTTATTCAAATAAAATGAGTGGAAAATATTTAGTTTCAACAAGTTATGAAATACAAAATTTGAACGATGAAGAAAAAAAAATTGCTATTCATTTAAATGATAATGCAAAAAATTTTAATTTGGATGAAGATAGTACAAATTATAAATTGAGTAAAGACTCACTTTCCGCAAAGAAAGATTGTGCAAAGTTGACTGACAAAATTTTTAATCAACTATATTTACATTTAATTAATCATTACAATTTTAAAATATCTGAAAAGGCTTATAGAGTTATATTAACTCCTTTTTTAAATAATTTTATAGAAATAATTTATTATAAATATAAAAATTATGATCTATTTATATCAAAAAATAAAAATTTAAATTTACTAACTTTAGATAAAAGTAGTTTTATTTATTTTGATAATTTTCAACAATTTGTTTCTTTTTCACAAAAAGATTTTTTTAATACTCAATTAAATACCGAAATCATTAATTTTAACGAGTATAACAACTATAAAAGAGTATTAAAACGCTCAGTCATTAGACAAAAAATTAAAAAAATAAAGAATATATTATTTAAAAAATTTAATCCTGTTAAAAAAAAAACAACTTTTAATTTAGATAAAATAAAAGTTGATCAAACAATCAACTTTTATAAATTAGATTTTAGACATACAGATTTTTTAAAAAAACTGTTTAGATATAAAAATCCCATAAAGAAAAATTTAGATAAAAATTTTTTAAATAATTATAAATTAGAATATTGCAAACAAAATATAGAACTCAGAAAAAAAATTATAAAAAAACTAAAAAGTAAAACGAGAGTGGATAAATTTATTTTTGAAATGGTAATAAAATATTTGCCCACTTTATATTTTGAGTCAGTAAAAAATAATTTTGAA
>MDSV01195498.1_pt1 | contig 15620 bp, 13 predicted proteins | sample 810851 | NCBI WGS metagenome assembly MDSV01 (sample SAMN05326640, study PRJNA326480) | marine metagenome | isolation source: seawater | place: Atlantic Ocean: North East | collected 2012
ATCCATCTCAAGCCTAATTAGAAGATAACCTGGGAAAAAAACTCTTTCTTTAATTTTCTTTTTACCATCACGCATTTCAACAATATTTTCAGAAGGAACTAACACATCACTTATCCTATCTTCCATTTTAGAAATAGATACATCGTAAAGAATCGCTTCCTTAATTTTCTTTTCCTTACCGGATATAACTCGTAAAGTAAACCAATCCATATACTATAATATAAAATTCAAAATTTTTGATAAAAAATAATCAACAAGAAATAAAAAAATAATCAATAACAACGACAAAGAAAGAACAACGTAAGTGGACCCTCTTAACTCATCCCAATTTGGCCATGAAACTTTATTCATTTCAAAATTGACATCAGATACAAACCGGTGAATCCTATTAAACATTAAACATACCTAAATTATTCTTATTATCTACTAACATTACTTTAATCATGCAGGAGAGACAGGACTTGAACCTGCAACCTACGGCTTTGGAGGCCGTTGCTCTACCAATTGAGCTACTCTCCTAATTTTTAAAAAAATTATCTTATCTACTAGCCCTTCACCTACCATTACTTTGTCTCTTTAAACATAACATGCTTTCTTATTATAGGGTCAAATTTTTTATACTCGATTCTCCCAGGGTGATTTTTTTTACTTTTAGTAACCGTATATCTGTAACCAGTACCTTCTGTGCTTTCTAATTGCACTATTGATCTTTTACTATTTCCTGCCATAATTTTCCCTATTCAACGATATCTGTTACCACGCCAGCCCCAACAGTGTGACCACCTTCGCGTATTGCAAATCGAAGCTCCTTATCCATCGCAATTGGAGTAATTAACTCAACATTAAATTCAACATTATCGCCAGGCATTACCATCTCTGTACCCTCAGACAATGTAACAACACCTGTCACGTCTGTAGTCCTAAAATAAAACTGAGGACGATACCCATTAAAAAATGGAGTGTGACGACCACCTTCCTCCTTCTTTAAAACATAAACACTAGCTTTAAACTTTGTATGAGGAGTAATCGACCCTGGCGCCGCAAGCACCATACCTCGACCTAAATCCTCTTTATCTATACCGCGCAATAGAAGACCAGCATTATCACCAGCTTGACCTTCATCTAAAAGCTTCCTAAACATCTCCACACCGGTAACAGTTGTCTTAGTATCAGCACCCATACCTAACACAGACACTTCATCGCCAACTTTAATAATTCCTCTCTCTATACGACCAGTACCAACAGTACCCCTACCAGTTATTGAGAATACATCCTCTACAGGCATTAAAAACGGCTTGTCCACATCTCTCTCTGGCTCAGGAACAAAACTATCACATGCCTCCATTAATTCAACAATACATTTATTTGCAGATTCATCATTAGGAGCATTTAACGCGTTTAACGCAGAACCTTTAACAATTGGCGTATCATCACCAGGAAATTCATACTCATTTAATAAATCACGAAGCTCCATCTCTACCAACTCCAATAACTCTTCATCATCTACCTGGTCAACCTTATTCATAAAAACTACTATAGAGGGGACATTTACCTGCTTTGCCAATAAAACATGTTCTCTAGTTTGAGGCATTGGACCATCAGCTGCAGACACAACCAAAACAGCACCATCCATCTGCGCAGCTCCGGTAATCATGTTCTTTATATAATCTGCATGACCAGGGCAATCAACATGCGCATAATGACGGTTCTCAGTTTCATACTCAACATGAGCAGTTTGGATTGTTATACCACGCTCTCTCTCCTCGGGAGCGTTATCAATATTATCAAAAGCCATCACCTCAGCCAAACCACGAGCAGCCTGAACTGTTGTAATCGCAGCAGTAAGAGTTGTTTTCCCATGGTCAACATGACCAATGGTCCCTATGTTAACATGAGGTTTGGTTCTTTCAAATTTTTCCTTTGCCATGATATAACTCCAAATTATTATTAAGATACTTTTCCATGTACTTTTTCTAGTATTTCAGTCTCAACACTAGAAGGCACTTGTTGATATTTTGCAAATTCCATATGGAAAACTGCACGACCTTGGGTAATAGAACGGAGATCAGTAACATACCCAAACATATTACTCAAAGGAACAAATGCTGCAACTACCTGAGCTTCTTTTCTTTGCTCCATCCCTTCTATTTTTCCTCGACGTGAATTTAAATCACCCATAACATCCCCTAAATATTCATCTGGGACAATAACTTCAACACGCATTATCGGCTCAATCAGCTTAGGAGAGGCCTTTTTACATGCATCTTGTATTGCCATCGAACCAGCTATTTTAAATGCCATTTCTGATGAATCAACATCGTGATAACTACCAAATACTAACTCAACTCTCACGTCCTCTATCGGATATCCTGCTATTACACCATTCTTTATAGCTTCTTGCATTCCCTTGTCAACAGAAGGAATGTATTCCCGAGGGATTACACCCCCTACAATTTTATTCTCAAAATGATACCCCTTACCAGATTCATTGGGCTCAACATTGATGACAACATGACCGTATTGCCCTCGGCCACCCGACTGTCGGACAAATTTTATATCCACCCCAGATACACTCTTTGTAATAGCCTCCCTATAGGCAACCATAGGCTTTCCAATATTTGCCTTAACCTTAAACTCTCTTAACAACCTATCAACTAAAATTTCTAAATGCAGCTCTCCCATACCAGAAATAATTGTTTGACCAGTTTCCTCATCTGTTGAAACTTTAAAAGTTGGATCTTCCTCTCCTAATTTCTGAAGCCCTTTTGACAAAGAATCCTGGTCACCTTTACTCACAGGCTCAACAGAAACAGCGACTACCGGCTCTGGAAAATCCATTGACTCAAGTATAATCTGATTTTTTTCATCACATAACGTGTGGCCAGTTTTAACATTTTTTAATCCTACTGCGGCAACAATTTCTCCAGTAGAAACGAAATCCCTCTCTTCTCGTTTATTAGAATGCATTAAAAGTACACGACTAATTCTTTCTCTTTTTCCTGAAGTTGGATTGTAAACATACGAACCTGCTTCAAGCTTCCCAGAGTAAACTCTCATATATGTCAACTTCCCCACATAAGGATCTGTCATAATTTTAAATGCAAGAGCACTAAAAGGCTCTTCATCGCTAGGTTTCCTGTTTTTTTCTTCATCAGAATCGCTTGGATCAACTCCATAAATCGACCCAATATCCAAAGGAGAAGGGAGCAAGTTAACAATCGCGTCTAACAACCTTTGAACACCTTTATTCTTAAAGGCTGAACCACAAAGAGTAGGAACAAATGTATTATCAATACAACCCTTTCTTATTGCAGATTTTATCTCAGATGAGGATATCTCTTCATCATTTAAATATTTTTCCATCAAATGCTCATCATAAGTTGCTGTTTCTTCAATAAGATGATGACGCCATTTTTCAGCATCTTCCCTCATATCATCAGGAATATCACTGTATTCAAACCTTAATCCCATTGTACTTTCGTTATAGAGAATTGATTTCATCTCAATCAAGTCAATGATACCAGTAAATAATTCCCCACCTCCTATAGGAATAACTAAGGGAAGAGGATTCGTTCCAAGCCGAGCTTTAATCATATCTACGACATTATAGAAATCAGCGCCCACTCTATCCATTTTATTTACAAATGCAATTCTAGGAACATTGTATTTATCAGCTTGTCTCCATACCGTCTCACTCTGCGGCTCAACCCCTCCTACGGCACAAAACACACCTACAGCACCATCGAGCACTCGAAGAGACCTCTCAACCTCAACAGTAAAATCCACATGTCCAGGAGTGTCTATTATATTAACCCTATGGTCATTCCATATACATGTAGTAGCAGCAGAGGTAATAGTAATACCCCTTTCCTGCTCTTGCTCCATCCAATCCATAGTAGCTGCACCATCATGGACCTCTCCAATGCGATGAGTCCTACCCGTATAATACAAGACTCTCTCAGTAAGAGTAGTTTTTCCGGCATCAATGTGGGCCATTATACCTATATTTCTAACGCTTTCTAAATTAGTAGATTTCAATTACAAGTCTCTATCAATAAATAATTATCTAAAATGAGCAAAAGCCTTATTTGCATCAGCCATACGATGAGTATCATCTTTCTTCTTTATCGCACCACCTTCTCCATTTGCTGCAGATATCAATTCAGAAGCAAGCTTATCAGACATAGGCCTGCCTGACCGATTTATTGCAGCTGCGATAATCCATTGCGATGCAAGATAGAATCGCCTACTTCTTGGCACCTCTATTGGAACTTGATATGTAGCACCTCCAATCCTCCTAGATTTTACCTCTACAGAAGGAGATGCATTCTCAATCGCTTTTTCAAAAATCTTTAACCCATCAGTTTTTGTACGATTCTTTATCTGCTCCATGGAGCCATAGAATATTTTTTCAGCAATCCCTTTTTTACCTCGCACCATAATATAATTAACAAACTTTGCCACCAGCTTGTCATTGTAAACTGGGTCAGGCAATATAGTTCTTCTTTCTGGTCTTCTACGTCTCATTATACCTTAGCTATTTTGGTTTTTTTGCACCATATCGAGACCTACTAGTCCGACGGTCTTCTACACCTGCAGTATCAAGAGTCCCCCTGACAACATGATATCGAACACCCGGGAGATCTTTCACACGACCACCTTCTATCAATACAATACTATGCTCTTGAAGATTGTGCCCCTCGCCCGGAATATATGCCGCAACTTCCATCCCATTAGTTAATCTAACCCTAGCAACCTTTCTCAAGGCAGAATTAGGCTTTTTAGGAGTTGTAGTATAAACCCTTGTGCACACACCTCTTTTTTGAGGGTTACTCATAAGAGCAGGAGTCGAGGTTTTCTTGTAAATCCTTTTCCTCCCTTTTCTAACTAGTTGATTTATCGTCGGCATTTAATTTCTTCCATAGCCTACAAAATTAATAATGTTTTTTTTAAAAAAACACATATCATTTCAATTATTTGAATTATTGTCACGCTACAGCTTCTCCTATCTCTCCATCATCGGCAACAGCACCATCATCTCCTATCCCAACAATTATATCATCAAACTCAGGGGTTCCTGTTCCAGCAGGAATCAACCTACCTACAGCAACATTTTCTTTCAGCCCCTGTAAATAATCTGTTTTTCCTGCTGTGGAAGCATCTGTTAAAACACGTGTAGTTTCTTGGAAAGATGCGGCAGATATAAAACTCTCTGTATTTAGAGAAGCTCTAGTTATCCCCATAAGTATAGGTTCAAAAGTTGCAGGTCGAGTTTTTTTATATGTCGCAACATTTTTTCCTTCCGACTTAAGTTCTTTATTAATATCTAAAAACTCATCCCTCTCTATCATAGTATTGCTCTCTAGATCAGAATCTCCAGGATTATTCACGATAATCAATTGGCTTATTCTTTCATTTTCATTAAAAAACTCACGCTTGGCAACCCTGTCTTCTTCAAGGAATTTAGTATCACCTGGATCATTCACACTCACCTTCTGCATCATTTGACCAACAATAATTTCTATATGCTTATCATTTATTTTTACACCCTGGAGACGATATACTTCCTGTATTTCATTAACAAGGTAGTCTCTCACTGCCGCTGGACCAAGAACATGTAAAATATCAGCAGGAGATATAGCCCCTTCACATAAATTTGTGCCTGCGTTAATGTAATCACCTTCGTGAACTATAACATGCTTACCATAAGGGATAGAATAGGTTCGTTCTTCTCCATCAACACCCATAACATGGATTTTTCTTATACCCCGCCTTGTTTCACCAAACCTTACTGTACCATTTATTTCTGTCATAACTGCTGGATGAGTAGGCTTCCTTGCCTCAAATAATTCCGCAACCCTAGGAAGCCCTCCAGTAATATCTCTAGACTTTCCTATGTCTTTAGGAATTTTCACTAAAGTTTGCCCTCTTTGAACTTTTTGCTTATTATTTACAACTAATGTCGCTTTTACTGGAAGTATTGTACCTCCCGCAAGAATCTTTCCAACTTTATTAACTATTTCAATATGGGGACTTAAACGCCTGTCTCTAGCCTCAACAATAACCATTTGTTTTTTACCACCTTCAACAGCCTCGACAGAAAATGTTTCACCTTCAATAAAATCATTTAACGAAACATATCCGGTCTCTCTTGCTAAAATTATATCTGTGTATGGGTCCCATTTGATTAATGATGTATCAGCCGATATTTTTTCACCTTCTTCCACAAAAACATTAGACCCATAGGGCACATTGAAAGAAGCATTTTCAACTCCATCTTTATCAACAATGAAAATTTTTGCGTGCCTAACCATACATCGAGTGACTTTTGTTCCAGTTTCATCTATAGTTTCAGCAAAATCATAATTTTCTGAAAATTTAACAAACCCAGGTCTTTTAGATACCATTTCAGATTGCTCAATAATACGAGTTGCCGTACCACCTATATGAAAAGTCCTGAGTGTTAATTGCGTTCCTGGCTCACCAATACTTTGGGCAGCCCTAATGCCAACAGCAGTCCCAATATCCACAATCTTATGAGTAGACAAATCCCACCCATAACACTTCGCACAACATCCGCGCTTTGCTTCGCATGTCAATATAGACCGGATACGTACATTTTCCACTCCACTATCTCCTATTAACTCTGAAACACTTTCCGATATAACTGATCCTGCTTTAACTACGACCTCTCCACCAATAATAAAATCATCAAGTATTGTTCGCCCTAATATTCTATCAGAAAGAGGCTCAACAATCTTTTCACCTTCTTTTAAATCAGAAATAACAATACCATTAATTGTATTACAATCTTCTATGTAAACGACCACATCCTGAGCTACATCAACAAGTCTTCTTGTCAAGTATCCAGCATCAGCAGTTTTCAAAGCCGTATCCGCGAGTCCTTTTCTTGCTCCATGAGTAGAAATAAAATACTCAAAAACAGATAATCCCTCTTTAAAATTAGAAGTTATTGGAGATTCTATAATTTCTCCAACACCCCCCTTCATAGATTTTTGCGGCTTAGCCATAAGCCCTCTCATTCCAGCCAATTGCTTAATCTGATCTTGAGAACCTCTAGCTCCAGAATCAGCCATCATATAAACCGGATTAAAACCTTGATTATCTTTTTTAAGAGCATCCATCATAGTTGAAGCCATTCGATTTGCAGAATGAGTCCAGACATCAATAACCTTATTATATCTTTCTCCATCTGTCAAAATATGTCTATCAAATTTGTTTTTAATTTCATCGACTTCCTTTTGAGCGCTTGATATAATTGTATTTTTTTCATCTGGAATTAAAACATCACTTATAGCAATAGAAACACCGCTTAAAGTCGCCATACGAAAACCCAAATCTTTGAGGCGGTCAAGAAAAAGAACCGTCTGATAATTACCGGATATCAGATATGCATTATTAACTATTTTGGTTAATAATTTCTTATCAATTATATCATTTACATAGTCTACATCATCCGGCAAAATTGAATTAAAAATTATTCTACCAACAGTAGTCTTCTTAATCCACTCACCGCTATCTCGAATATCAACAATAGCATGCAAACCAACGGCTTTATTTTCAAACGCTAATAGACCTTCTTGAATAGATCCAAAAAATTTACCTTCTCCCTTATCGCCAACCTTGGGCCTTGTTAAATAATAACACCCTAATACCATATCTTGCGAAGGAACTGCAATAGGCTGCCCATTAGCAGGATGTAATATATTATGGCTTGCCAACATTAACATTCGAGCTTCCATTTGAGCCTCGACAGCTAATGGAACATGAACAGCCATTTGGTCACCATCAAAATCAGCATTGAAGGCTGCACAAACCAAAGGATGAAGCTGAATAGCCTTACCATCAACAAGTACAGGCTGAAAAGCTTGTATACCTAATCGATGCAATGTTGGTGCCCTATTCAATAAAACAGGATGATCTTGAACTACATACTCTAATACTTTATAAACAACTGGCTCTCTATTTTCAACCATCAGCTTTGCACTCCTAGGTGTTTGCGTATAACCCCTAGACATTAACTCATGCACCATATGCGGTTTAAACAACTCAAGGGCCATATTTTTTGGCATACCACATTCATGGAGTTGCAACTGAGGACCAACTACAATTACCGACCTTCCTGAATAATCTACTCGCTTACCTAATAGGTTTTGCCTAAAACGACCCGTTTTACCTCTTAACATATCAGAAAGAGACTTTAGAGGCCTACGAGAACCACTTCTTATCGCCGTCTTCCTTCTATTATTATCAAAAAGAGCATCTACAGCCTCTTGAAGCATTCTTTTTTCATTTCTTAAAATTACATCTGGAGCTTTAATTTCCATTAATTGTTTCAATCTATTATTTCTAATTATGATTCTTCGATATAAATCGTTTAAATCAGAAGCCGCAAACCTTCCCCCCTCAAGAGGAACTAAAGGTCTCAACTCAGGAGGTATAACTGGTAAAATTGAAACAATCATCCATTCTGGTTTATTCATTCTCTTTTTTGTTGGATCTGGAACAAAAGACTGCACAACTTTCAGTCGTTTTAATGCATCTCCTCTTTTTTGTTTAGACTTAGAAGTTTTAACAATATCAATTAATTCATTTTTTAAATCTTGAATACTAAGCCTAGATAGCATCTCTTTCATGGCTTCGCCACCCATGATTGCATAAAAATAATTTTCATTATCCCTATCTTCATCAGAAACAGCCATATAGCCAAATTGTTGTTCGTAATCTAAATACTCATCTTCCTCAATTAATGCAAATTTATCCAAACCACTTGCACCTGGCTCTACAACCATAAACATTTCATAATATATTACACGTTCTAGCTCTTTAGTGCTTTTGCCCGCAAGATAACTTAGCTTACTAGGTATAGACCTTAAATACCATATATGGACGACTGGAACTGCCAAAGTAATATGCCCCATCCTCTCTCTACGAACTTTTTTCCTTGTAACTTCCACGCCACATCTATCACAAATTATACCCCTATATCGAATGCCTTTATATTTTCCACAGTGACATTCATAATCTTTTACAGGGCCAAATATTTTTTCACAGAATAAACCATCCTTCTCTGGCTTATATGATCGATAGTTTATAGTCTCAGGCTTCAATACTTCTCCATATGAGCGATGAAGTATTTTTTCTGGTGACGCTAGCCCGATAGTGATTGAGCTATAGTCTTTAGATGTGTCAACTGGGTTTGATTGAATGTATGTCAAAATTTATTCTCCTTTAGATTAATCAAGCTCTACGTCAATACATAGACCCTGTAACTCTTTAATCATTACGTTAAAAGACTCTGGAGCTGAATATTCAGGCATTTGCTCCCCCCTAACTATTGCGTTGTAGACCTTAGACCTTCCTTCAACATCATCTGACTTAACTGTCAAAAGCTCATGCAATGTATGCGCAGCGCCGTATGCCTGCAGGGCCCAGACTTCCATCTCTCCCAATCTTTGTCCGCCAAATTGAGCCTTACCCCCAAGCGGTTGTTGAGTAATAAGTGAATATGGACCTGTTGACCTCGCATGCATTTTATCATCGACCATATGACTAAGTTTCATCATATAAATATTTCCAATAGTCACTGGGTTATCAAAATATTCACCCGTTTTACCATCAATTAACATACCCTTACCGCTTATCGGTAACCCAGCCTCAATTAATTCACGCTCTACTTCTTCTGGAGTAGCTCCATCAAAAACAGGCGTAGCAAACTTCCTATTGGTTATTTCCCCGACCCATCCTAACATTGTTTCATAAAGCTGGCCTAAATTCATGCGAGAAGGAACTCCAAGGGGATTTAAAACTATATCAACAGGCTTCCCATCTTCATCAAAAGGCATATCCTCTTCTGGAACGATAGTAGCAACGATACCTTTATTTCCATGCCTACCCGCCATTTTATCACCAACAGATATCTTTCTCTTCTGGGCTACAAATACCTTAGCCAGCTTAAGTATTCCAGGCTGAAGTTCATCCCCAACCCTTAGCTTAAAGATTTTTCTCTCCAACCTTGTTTCAATATTTGCCCATTCTTCTCTAAATGACCTCCAAATAGACTTAACTTTATTCCACGCCTTTTTATTTTCAACCCACGCTTCATCTTGAGCAAAACGCTCCATATCAAAGCTATTCAAACGTTTTAGTGTAAGTTTTGTAGATTTTTTTATTAGAGTTTTACCACTAGATAAATCTCTTATACCATTAGAAATTTGATCTTTTAATAAATTAGTTAATTTTTCATCTCTAGACTTTTTCAACAAAGCCTTTTTACCCGATGCTTCTTTTTGATCTAATAATATCTGTTCACGCTCTTCTTTTTTTGTTCTCTTCGCCTGCTTTTCAAATAATTGAGTTTTTATTACGACCCCTTTTATTCCAGGCTCTGCTCGTTTTGAAGCATCTTTAACCTCACCAGCCTTTTCTCCAAAAATAGCCCTGAGTAATTTTTCTTCTGGAGTAGGATCAGTTTCACCCTTAGGGGTAACTTTCCCAATTAAAATGTCACCTTCCGCAACCCGAGCCCCTAAACGAATAATTCCATTTTCATCTAAATCTTTCGTTGCATCCTCTCCGACATTCGGAATTTCTGAAGTAAGCTCCTCTTGACCTCTCTTTGTATCTCGGACTTCTAATTCAACTTCATTACAATGCACCGAACTAAATACATCATCTTTAACTAATCGCTCGCTAATAACAATAGCATCTTCAAAATTATATCCCCTCCAAGGCATAAAGGCTACTCTTATATTAGACCCTAAAGCAAGCTCACCATTGTCAGTTGATGCTCCATCAGCAATAACATCTCCTTCTTTTAACTCTACCCCTTCTGAAACCAAAGGGCGCTGATTATGAACAGTATTCTGATTAGTCCTGTGAAACTTTTTAAAATCAATTTTTACAATATTTTCACCCTCATATAAAGCAAGAGAATCCATAACATCTTTTCTTTTAATATGGCATGTTTCAGAATCTACATAAACAACTCTACCTTTGACAGGTGAGGCCACTGCAGACCTTGAGTCAATCGCTACTTTACGTTCAATCCCAGTTCCTACAATTGGAGATTGAGGCTTCATAAGAGGAACTGACTGCCTTTGCATATTAGAACCCATTAACGCACGATTAGCATCATCATGTTCCAGAAAAGGTATTAGAGCAGCAGCAACGCTTAAAATTTGATTGGGTGAGACCTCTACATAATCAACTTCTTCTGGATTTACGATTGGAAAATCTCCCTTAACTCTAGCTCTAATACTATCTTCAGATATTACTCCATTATTATTTACTTTGGTAGAAGCTTGTGCTACTAAAACCCTATCTTCATCATCTGCAGATAAGTACTCTGTATTATCCGTAACTACAGGACCAGAACCGTTTTTTTCTACCTTACGATATGGCGACTCAATAAAACCATGCGAATTAACTTCGGCAAACATCGCCAGAGAAGATATCAATCCAATATTTGGACCCTCTGGAGTTTCAATCGGACAAAGCCTTCCATAGTGCGTATAATGAACATCTCGCACTTCAAACCCAGCTCTTTCTCTAGTCAAACCACCCGGACCTAAAGCCGATATCCTTCTTTTATGAGTTATTTCAGCTAATGGATTTGTTTGATCACCGAATTGACTTAACTGAGAGGTACCAAAAAATGTATTTATTACCGTTGTAACAACTCTTGAGTTAATTAAATCTTGAGGAGTAATACTTTCAGACTCTCTTAGATTCATCCTCTCATGTATAGTCCTAATCATTCGACTTAAAGCCACGCTAAACTGATTTGTCAATTGCTCGCCTATGGTCTTAACCCTTCTATTCCCCAAATGATCAATATCATCAATCCCCCTATCGCCTTTACGCATATCAATAAGGAATTGTATTACCTGAATTATGTCATCCATTGTAAGCACAGTTTCTTCTACCGGAACCTTTAAATTAAATTGCTGATTAAGCCTATATCTTCCTACCTGACCTAAATCATATTTTTTCGGACTAAAGAAAATTCTTTCAATAAATTTCTGTGCAGTTTCTAAATTTGGAGGCTCACTTGACCTTATCAACTGATAAACAACGCCAAGAGCCTCTTCGGTGTTATTTGTAGGGTCTTTTTCAATAGTATTAAGCAAAAGCATCGAATGAAAATCTTTATTACCATCAACTATATTAATTTCCTCAGCACCCAATTCTTTTAAAGTATCAACATTCTCAATCGTTAATTCAGCACCACCCTCTAAGAAAATCTCACCCGTACTAGTATTAACAACATCTTCAGTAATTGTCGCTCCAATAAATTTACTTAAATCATCTTTTTTAGGATTTAAAGCTTTAGTTGACCCAAAGGCATTAAATATGTCTGTATTAGATGAATAACCTAATGCCCTTAATAACATTGTAACGGGAAATTTTCTTCTGCGATCGATAATAACAAACAAACAATCATTGATATCTGTTGTAAAATCAACCCATGACCCTCTTGCTGGAATAATTCTAGCCTGAAATAACTTAGTTCCATTAGGATGAATTGATTCATCAAAAAATACGCCAGGAGACCTCTGCAACTGAGAAACGATAACACGCTCTGCGCCATTTATAATAAAAGTTCCCTTATGGGTCATATAAGGAATATTTCCGAAATAGACATCCTGCTCAATACTTTGGGCATATTCATTTTTATTATTTTCATCCGTAATATGAAGAGCAAGGCGAACACGAAGAGGTGCGGAGTAAGTCACCCCTCTATCCATACATTCATCAGGGGAATATTTTGGCTTACCTAAGTAATAATTTTTATACTCAAGTATATAATTCCTATGCGAATCTTCAATAGGAAACACATTTTTAAACACCCCTTCTAAGCCTATGGATTCACGAGCTTCAGTTGGTATCCATTCTTGCAAAAATTGTTGATATGCGATAGTTTGTATTGAAAGAAGATCTGGAACATCCACAAATGCTGGAATCTTTGAGTACGACTCTCTTCTAGTCGATTTATTATTATTGGCTTTCAATTAAGCCTCCCTATTGTTAAAATGGAAATTGGAATAAAAAATTTTAAGAAATTAAGCTACGATAGCTCTACTTCCGCTCCAGCCTCTTCAAGCTGGGATTTAATTTCATTAGCTTCAGATTCAGAAATGCCTTCTTTTACAGCCTTAGGAGCTGAATCGACCAACTCCTTGGCTTCTTTCAATCCCAGATCTGTAATACCGCGAACAGCTTTAATAACATTGATCTTTGCTTGCCCTGGCGATTTTAAAATAACATTAAATTCGGTTTTTTGTTCACTTGCACCACCATCTTCTGCTGATGGGCCCGCCGCAACAGCGACAGGTGCAGCAGCAGTGACTCCAAATTTTTCTTCGATTTCATTTATAAGCTCCGATATTTCTATCATATTTGATTCTTCTAAATAGTTTAGAACATCTTCTCTTGAAACTGCCATAATCAATACTCCTTACTGATTTTTATTTAAGATTTATTTTCCTTTAAGCTATTAAGAACCCCAACAATATTTTGCATTGGAGAACTCAATGTTGAAGCAAACTTTTGAATTGGACTTTGCAACATAGCAACCAATTTAGATAACGACTCTTCCTTGCTTGGTAAATCTGCAATTCTGTTAAATTGCTCACCAGCAATAACCTCGCCATCAAATAAAATACCTTTTACATTTGGCAAGTCACTGTCTTTATTAAATTCTTTTATTATCTTTGCAGGAGAAACTGGCTCATCATAAGATATAGCAAGAGCAGTAGAACCTGTGAGATATTGGTCGATTCCTACAATCTCACTATCTTTAGCAGCTAATTTGATTAAAGTGTTTTTAGCAACTCTATACTCAACCTTAGCTTTAAAAAATTCTCTTCTTAATTTTGTCACTTCGGTTACACTTAAACCATGATATTCTGTAAAATAAATCGCTTTTGCCTTAGAAATTAATTCTGACAATTCTTTTACTTTTTCAATATTATTTTTACTTGGCATAGCCTTACCTAATTGTTAAATGATCAACCATAATTGACGGACCCATTGTTGAAGATAGAGTTAGCTTTTCTATATAATTTCCTTTTACTGAAGCTGGCCTAACCCTTATTAATGTATCGTAAATTTTTACAATGTTCTCTACCAGATGCTCTTTCTCAAACGAAATTTTACCGCAAGCGACATGAACAATTCCATTTGTTTCAACGCGTAATTCAACTTGACCAGCTTTTAAATCTTTTACAGCTTTACCAACTTCAATTGTTACAGTTCCACTTTTCGGATTAGGCATCAAACCTTTTGGACCAAGGATTTTTCCCAATTTTCCCAATTCAGCCATCATGTCTGGCGTAGCTACAATTTTATCCACATCAGACCATCCGTTTTTAATTTTGGATATATAATCTTTATTTCCTACGTAATCTGCCCCAGCCTCCTCGGCTTCTTTTTCTTTTGGCCCTGAAGCTAAGACTAAAATACTTACCGCATTACCAGTACCATGAGGAAGAGGAGTCGTCACTCTAATATTTTCATCAGCATGCCTAGGATCTACATTTAGATTTATGGCCATATCAACGCTTTCATCAAACTTAGTGTATTTTAGATCCTTTATTAACCCAACAGCCTCTTCAAGTCCATATAAAGCTGCTTTATTAATTTTTTTTATTGAAGCTATCATATTCTTTGACTGATACATAAAAATTATCCTTTTACTTCAATTCCCATGGAAACACAGGTCCCACGAATCATTTCAGCTGCCTGATCAATAGTATTAGCATTTAAATCTTTCATTTTTATCTCGGCTATTGAGCGTAAATCCTCTTCGGTTACAACTCCAACTTTTTCACGATTTGGTTCTCCAGAACCTTTTGGAACCTTCGCAGCTTTCAAAATTAATCTAGCAGCAGGTGGCGTTTTTGTTATAAAGGAAAAACTTCTATCGGCATATACTGTAATCTCAACAGGGATAAGATCGCCCATTTTATCCTGAGTGTCAGCATTAAACGCTTTACAAAAGTCCATTATGTTTACCCCGTGCTGACCTAAGGCAGGACCAACCGGAGGTGCCGGATTAGCTTGCCCTGCTTGAATTTGAAGCTTAATAAACCCTATGATTTTTTTAGCCATTCCACATATCCTAAGTTAAACCTCCATCTCCACTTGTAAATAATCAAGCTCCACAGGAGTTTGTCTTCCAAAAATACTAACCAACACTTTCAGTTTCTGCTTATCGTGATTTACCTCTTGAACAAATCCTGAAAAATCCATAAATGGACCATCTGTCACCTTCACAGGGTCGCCAACTTTATATGGCGCAGCTTCAGTTACTCGCAACGGTCCATCACTACCATCAAAATCACCTAAAAATCTTTGAGCCTCTTCAGGCCTAAGAGGCTGCGGCACTCCCCTTGGACCAACAAATGCGATAACACCATTAACATTTTCTAGCAGATACTTTGTTTCCTTATCCATCTCAAGCCTAATTAGAAGATAACCTGGGAAAAAAACTCTTTCTTTAATTTTCTTTTTATTATTTTTTATCTGAACTACTTTTTCAAACGGCACAAAAACCTCATCAATAAAATTTTCAATTTTATTATATTTTGACTCAT
>MDSV01013473.1_pt1 | contig 15618 bp, 17 predicted proteins | sample 810851 | NCBI WGS metagenome assembly MDSV01 (sample SAMN05326640, study PRJNA326480) | marine metagenome | isolation source: seawater | place: Atlantic Ocean: North East | collected 2012
CATTCTATTTTGTAAATGAATACGAAATAACCAACCATATTTTAACGCTATACTCTCGGTATACTCTTTAGTATGTTCATTCCATTTATCGTGTTTCATCGGACAAACAATAGCAGTATCTACTAAATGTTTACCTATTGACATTTGTGTAAAATCTTTTACAAATCTACGACTGAATCCTGTGCAATCAATATATAAATCAAAACCATTGGGCAATTCTTCAAGATGTTCTTCTCGTCTTTCTGTTCTCTTGCAAATATATTTCATTAGTTCACCAGATTTTTCTGCACATATATGATAAGCATAATGTCTGGTATTATCATACGAAAAAATTAGAGGCAGAAAATCACCTTGCTCATTCCAATTATATTTGTAATTACCAAATTTATACACGGCTTGACATTCATCAAACCAATCAGTTTCTTTTAATCCTAGGTCCTCGAAAAACCATTTAATTTGTGGTAAAGTAGATTCACCAACACCAAGAATAGGAACTTCTGGAGATTCATATTGAACGATTTCACAATCTGTGTATTTTTCAAGATAGGCGGCGGTCCACCATCCAGCAGTACCACCACCAATTATACAAATTTTCATAAAACTTTTACACCTGTTTTAGTCTCAAAGTTTTTTGCATCTTCTTCTGTATTTACAATAGGTTCACCTTTTACATTTAACGATGTATTTAATAACATTGGGCAACCAGTTTCTTTTTTCCACTCCTGTAGTAATGTTCTATGAGGTTCTTCAGTCACTTCTTGTAATCTCGATGTGCCGTCAAGATGAACAATACTCGGATATTTATCAATTGTTTCAGGTTTTGCTTTACGAATTGTATTCATAAAAGGCGATTGTATACCATTCTCAAAATATATATCTACATCTTCTTTTAGAATCATAGGTGCAAATGGTCTAAACTCTTCACGACCTTTTACTTGATTTATTTTGTCTTTCATGTCAAGAAGAGAAGGGTCTGCAAGAAAAGATCTATTACCTAATGCTCTTGGTCCAAACTCCGCTCTTCCTTTTGCAACACCCACCATGTGATTTTGTTTAAGTTCTTCTATGATTTCTGTTACAGGATATTCACCAGGTATTTCATAACCTAGATATGCATTTGCGGGCATCTTTTTATCGATCACACAACCTATTGCAGATCCACCATCACCAGGATTGCATGGTATAAATGTATTAAATTTTTTTAGAAAACGATTTGCAGACACATTCAACGCACAACCACCTACAAACACGAGATTATCATCTTCTATTTCATGGATAATCTTCCTAAACTCTTCTTCGTAAATTTCTTGTGCAATTGATGCAATCTCAAACTTATCAAAATTTATATTTATTCCTGTATGAAAATTCGCATCATTATTCCATAACTCTTTGACGAAATTATAATTTTCAATCTTGTGCTTCTTTACTGCTGAAGCACCCATGAGTATGTACTCTTCTTCGTTAGGCTTCCATCCTGCCGCCTGTGTCATAGCAGAATAGAATAGACCAATTGACTTTGGATATCTCCATGATTTTTGTTTCGTAAAATTACCATCGATAACTTTCCATTGTGTAAGGGTATCCCATTCACCAATGGCATCAATAACTAAAACAGTACAATCTAAGAAAGGAGAAGTCCAATAGCCATAACGAGCATGAGACAAATGATGATTGCAATATCGTATTGGATATTTAAACCGATTCGTTTGAGGAACTTGACCTGCAAATCTTCTTCTTTGATTCTTGAGTATATGATCTTCGTAAAAATAAACTTCATCAGGCTCTCCCCAATTATCTTCTGCATACTTGATAAGATTATCAGGTATCACAGGATCGTTCTTCTTTCTTGACCATCGTTCTGCATCTGATGCAAATACAAGTTCATCATCTTGAAAAACTGCTAACGCACCGTCATGAGAACCAAATGTTGTTCCCCATTCAATCATTATGAATCTTAAAATTTGAAGTATCTAAAATATTATAATCCTCTTCTTCAGGATGATAAGTTTGTGCATTAACATCAAATAATAAATCTACATTCGTAAACGTTGATAAATCTTTGATAACATACTCGTTTCTAACATGCAGTCGATAATACCAATCTATACCTGCAATCTCATCTCGATACATATTGTAAATTTCTTCTTCATGTATCATACCTTTAAAAGTAACATCAATTATATATTTTCTACCGTTTATTTTTTTAGTATATAATATCAAGTGTTCTAGTGGTATAAATTTTTTATATTTTTTATGTTGCCAATTACCTATTTCGCAAGATACACCAGAATAAAATTTATTCAACGCACAAGTATATTCTCGTTCAGATTCAATAGCCAAAAATTCATCAGGATAATGAATAGTTACTCTATTATCAATCTCGACAAATAAAACACTGTTATCGAAATCACAAAGAAGTATTGTTCTACCACTTCGGTCTGCACTCCAGTTATATGGTAAAAAATCTGCATATGCAGGTATTTCTAATTTTGTTCTATTATCGTGTTGTGTATTATCCTGATTTTTCCAAACTGTATCCAAATTCCAAGAATAATCAAATAAAAATTTACTAGATTTATCTTTCCAATATTCATAAACCGTATCTGTTAACGGATGTGTGGTCATTACACCACCAGGACCATGAAGAAATATTTCCATGCGGTGTCAATTATATGATTTTTGATAGTATATTTCTTGACTCAAACATATACGATTAAAACCTGCTCTTTCATATTCATCATATTCAGAACCACCTAAAGCAAACATAATATTATTTGTCTGTGTGAGATTCATTCTTTCACAAACTTGTTTGTAATAAAGTTCATTTCTATTCCAAACGCTATCAAACTCATATTCAGTTATCAATTCATTTGCAACACCCATACTTATGCGAGGTATCATATTAACATGATTGGCTATATCAATACCGTCATCATGATTTTCTTTCGAATATCTGACACCGATTCTCAACCACTCACCTCCCCAAAACGCTTTGGAAAGTGAAAAACAAATCTGATCTATACAATCATGATCGTCTAACACTAAACCTTTAGATGTAGGAGCATGACAAAAATCTAACATCAATGGCACATCTGATTCAATCCATTCGTTATATACATCATGCACATGTCCATTACCTGTAAAAGGCATAGACAATATTCTGCTATTAGAATCTTTACTGTATTTGTTAGATCCTTTATGATACATAAACTCACCATCTACTACTTCAGGCATACCTCCATGAGTGATATACCAATGATCAAATGCCTGAATAGATCCGCAAGTTATAGTTTTGTGAGGATAACTATCAATTTTTGAAAAGTCATTTAGTTTAGAATTTCTAATCCATTCTGTGAAATTTTCTAGAAACTCTTCAGAAATATCATTCCACAAATATGAATTAAGATCTAAACTTTGTATAAACTCTTTTTGCTCATCATCTCTAATTGCTCTCAGAACTTTCCAAGAATCCTGACAACTGAAGAGTGTATTTGTCTGTTGTTCCACCATTCATTCCAATATGTAAAGAGGTCTCATCAAACATTAGACCTTGATTTGTTTTCCATTTAGTCCAGTCATGCCAATCATTTTGTTTCTCGTATTGAATCATATGACCAGGGTCCCAATCATTCAAATGTATATTTGCTCGTACAATCTTTTTGTTTTCAACATCATATTTCTTTTTAATCTGAAAGAAAATGTCTTTATGTATTGGTATCACCTGTCCAGGAGGTTGACGTATTGTTGATACAGTCAATATTTTCATATGTAATTGATTCTCTAAATCATCAAACGGAATATCATCTTCACCCCACCACAACTGATTGATAACCGTATTCTCTTTTACATATCGTTCACTCCACTGATACTTATCATGAACGTCTTGTTGTTCATCTACTTGATGAGAAATACAACTGAAATCTTCCTCATAGTTGGCATCAAGCAAGTGTGATAACTCTGCTTCTACTTGTATCATTCTAGGATACATTATTTACTCCTATTTTTAAATGTTCTGGATATGTTAATAAATTCACATTCCATTTTCTATTGCCTACCCACTTTTTTAATTCGTCCAGTCCATGTTCATTATTTTTATGTAATACGGTATTGATTGTAACAGACCATTCTTTTTCTAACTCTTCTACAGTATTTATTATTGTATTCCAATCAGAACCAGACCTGACTTTTTCGTTGAGTTTTCCATAGCCATCAATACTGACTAGAAAACTAACGTTTTTACACTCTCTCCATATTTTTTTCCATCTCTCTTGAGGTTTAAACATACCATTTGTAACGTATACAACTTCTAAATTCTCTCTATCAATTTTTTTAAGAAATCGAAAATGTTTTTGTGTCATTAATGGTTCACCACCTAAAAAGGTAACTTTTTCAAGATTAGGAATATTTGTTAGTGGTTTGATATGTTTTATAATCCCATTAAATTGATATGACCATTCTTCCCAACACGGATCGCATTTCAGATTACATATATTATCAAATCCTATTTCTAAATGTCTTAATTTGATTTCGTCACAATCATATTGTTCATTAAATTCCTCTCTAAGTGACTTGACACCATTATCTTCCTCTTCCCAACATTTAGAGCATTCTGGTAATTTTTGAGTTTTGAATTTTTCACGTAACTCATCATATTCGTTAGAAGCCAAAACACCATTTACATCTCCATCAAATTTTTGAATTGGTCTTTTAAAACGACAACAAGGAAAAACTCTATCATCACTTCTGATATTTGTGTAATTATATAAAGCAGAGCATTTAAAAATAGTCTTCTCTTTTTCCATCTCTTAGTGTATCCAATGTAACACAATGAAAACCACCTGATATTGTTCTAGCATGTCTCATATTTAATCCTATCGATTCTATACCATATGACGATAATTTTTTTCTTAAAGATGTTTGATTGATATCGACAATTACAAGTTCTTCACTGATACTCAACAAGTTTAATCCTATGTATGGCGAACAAGGTGAAATACCATTTGGCAAAGAACTACCTATATCAATTACGTCATCAAAAAATATTTTATCCCATTTTTTAAAAATTTTAGGATAATGATTCTCATTAAGTCTAGCACCATTAAACAATACAAGCCCAGGTCTCAACGGTATAACAGTAGAATCAAAATGTGTATATGCATAAAAACCATCTGCTATGTGAACTCTATATCCTAAAGGTTTAACAATACTCTCAAGCCATTTCGCACCTTTTATCGTACCTGAGTTTGATACTTGAAATAATAAATCGTTACCCATTCGGACAATGTTGGCGGCATCGAAAATAATTTCCTTATCTAATACCGTAGGTTTTGTCAAATCTTCAAATGTGTATAAGTCATCTAATAATCTAGGTTTTGGGGCTGATATCCATAGAACACCTTCATCGAATTGTTCATAGAGAAACTTTCTATATGCAAATGTTTCAAAATATCTTGATCTCATTGCGGATGGACAATCTATAATTAGATTATCAAGAGGTAATAATAAATCTCTTGGACAATAATTATACCAACCAGTAGATTGCCAATCAGGACTTGAAAATGTATCAGAGTGTTTTGTTTTTTCTGGTCTTCTAACCTTAACATTTAATTTTTCAAGTTGTAAACTTAGATTATCTAAATCTTCATTTGCTTCATCTATAATCCACTGTGGATATGCACCTTTCAAGTCTTTAACTTCCTCATAATCGTATCCTGCATATGAAAAAGACATGACAGACAAATCCATTTTTGGGTGAACCATATTATCGGCAATACCAACAAAACACTCTTTTAAAGGATCCCAATCATTATTAGATAAAATCATTTCGTTTTTTATTTGTATATTCTTCGTTTAGAAACAAATTATTTACCTTTTTATCTTCATCAAAATATGCATCATTTAAAATTTTTGACTCTAACGAAAACAAACGATTATAATTATGTTCTATTTTAGGTTTAATCGATTCGACTCTCTCAGATAAATCGCTATATTCGCATGAATTGAGAGTTTTAATCTGTAATAAAATATCTTCTAGTCTCTCAATCTTATTTTCATTCGTATCAAAACCATAATCAAATATTTCATCGTACAATTCAAATCCATGTTTTTTGAAAGTCTCATACCAATAAGGACCTGCCAACGATATGAATGGTTTTTTATAAAAAATGGCTTTGTATGATTTTTCAGAAAAATGAGTTGACATATCCATAGAACCCTCGGATACTATATCTATCAACCCAAGAAAATATTCTTTGGGAACACCATAATCAAATCTATCTTTATAATAACCATTAGGAAAACATTCAGGAATTTCTGTCAAGGTGATATTTTCAGATATGTTGCTAAAGTAACAATCGATATCACTATCTGTAATAAACTTTAGAAGATTTTGTTTATGACTGTGATTTGTATCGGTACTAAAATTCAAAGATACAAATCTCTTTAATATGTCATCAGATTTTATTCTATAATCACACTCAAAAAATTCTTTGTGAGTATTATATCTCACGAACAACAACCAAGGATCAGATTTAAAGATGGGATTATTCGTGAGTCTGTTTACATTTATGTCGCAAGTATAAAAATTGATCTTAAAATTTTCATAGAAGTCTGAAATCGATGCATTTATACACTCTCTAGAATCTACGAAATTTACATCTTTGTCCCAAGACGAATAACAGTTTAAAAATACATTAATCATAAATGAAAGATAATTTTGTTGACTCATACGTTTCTGAATGAAACGCCTCATCTAGTTTTAGAAATTTATATTCGAATTCATCATAAGAAAAATCTTTGTCACCATTAATAAACTTCAAACAACAATTGAACAGAATTTGATGATTACACCATGATAAGTGATTCACTCTTTTATCATATCTGCGTTTCATAATTTCATCACTTTTTTCATTTATCTCATAACGAGAAATATTTTCTAGTGATAAAGGAAATGTGTTTCGAGATTTATATTCTTCTGTATAATCGTTGTGAAAAATAATTTTTGAGCATGATAATTCTTCAATATATTTTTGATAATTCAAATTATTCTCAACATCACTTGGAGGGTTATTCGATAATACTACAATCAACAAATCATTATCATTAAATTGTTGAAAGTTTTTTATCTTCTCTATTGAAAAGTCTGAATCTGAACCTGATTTTCCATAATTAAAATAGTGTCTAGGTTTATAGAAATCAACTATTTTTTCTATCCACATTTTTGGTTTATCATCGTCATCTACGAGACCTGATCTTTTGTTAATGCGAATATTGTCAATATAAGAATCACCAAAAGCAAATATTCTATGATACTCCATGATGTCCACCGTGAAAAAAAGATTCTGCTCTTCTACCCCACCACATGCATTCTCTAGCCCACTTTTCTAAATCACCATCATAATCTACATATGGGTCTTTCATTTTGTTGTATTGTTTTTTAATGATGTCTTCTTTGATATTATATTTCGTGTCTAAAAAACTTTTAATTTCATTATAGAATCTATCTTTATTTTTTGCTATATTGATTGAAGTTGCTTCTTCGTATTCCCAATAAATGTCAGATACATCTGATATTTTTCTACCCCACGGTATCTCTCTGTTAAAAACTCTATTCGTTGAATTAATAGTCTCGTAATATTCTTCATGTAACATCGTTCCACTATCATTTATCGCCCAATCAAATAAATCATCATAAAAATTTCTCATCGTAAGATTGTATTTGCTCTTCAAATCTAATGCTAAAATTCTCAACCAACCCAAAAAATGAAATGAAGTTATATACCATTTCCATCCTGATGCTTTTATGTAATCATCGAAAGTCATGACGTTAGAACCAACTACGACATTATTCAAATCTTCTAAAAGTTGATCTGGTGGATGTTCATGATGATAGAAAGCAGGTGGTGTTTGTCTTATCTTAACTCCATATTTTTTTAGATATGCATCATCTCCAAATGGTGTATTTGGAAGAGCAACCATCACATAAATTCCTACATAATTATGATAATCAATATCATCCATTAAAGTATACAACCCTTGCTTGAAAGTGTCAAGTGTCTCTTCAGGTAAGCCAAGTATAGTCTCTATGTAAGCAGGCATACCTCTCTTTTTTAGATATTGTATTACTTGTTTTAAATTTGTATTCTCGTTTGCTCTTTCTACTGCTTTCAGTGTAGGTGAATTCATAGATTGTAATGCTATGGTCACACTTTTATTCAAACCTGCTTTCCACAATTCTTCTGCTATATCAAACAAATATGGTTTTTTATGTTTGGCCCATGTGATGTTCAAAGCATTAGGATAACCATATTCTTGATAATTTTTGATTAGCAAATCTGATATAATTTTATGTTCTTTGAACATGCCAAAATTGTTATCAATTAAATGCAAATATTCAATTTTTCTTTTTGATACCCAATTTATTTCACTGACCATTTTCTCATAATCTTGCTTTATAACTTTTGTCCAGTGTCTATCACCAACCTCACAAAACGTACAAGTGTATGGACAACCTCTTTCTAATTCTATAAGACTTTCCCAATTATAGTTGTTTGTTTTTATAGAATCTAGTTCATCAAATAAACCATCAAGATATGGACTTGGCATTAATGGAAAATCTTTGATTCGACTCTCTAATGGCGTGCTAAAAGTTTGTGTCGTAATACCATTGACTGTTGAAAAATCTTTATCGTGAATGATTGCCTTTAACAAATTTGAAAAAACTATTTCACCTTCATTATGCACGATAATATCAACGTATGGACGTTCTTTTAAAAACTCTGAACATCTACCATATTTTGGTGTGCCTAGACCACCATAAACAATCAAACAATCTGGATTTATTCTTTTAATCTCCGCACAAACTTTATCTGATATAAATGTATTCCAAACAAAATATGAAACACCTACAACATCATGTTTAGCCAATTTCTCAGCGGTGACTGATACATCAAACTCGCCATCAAGTACATAGAACCAATCATGAAGGTCAAAAGAAAAATTATTCGATATCTCATCAATCGTCCTACAATAACTCCAAACACACCCTGTTGAATAAGGCAACTTGACCTGATTTGCAAAAATATGAGATAATTCTAGAAATGCTATTTTACGCATTATCCTCGTTTTAAGTCTAACGTTACACAATGAAAACCTCCACCCAAAGTTCTGGCATGTCTCATGGGCATAGGTATACTTTCGATATCATATCTCAATAAAGTCTTTATCAGTTCTGTTTGATTCTCATCTACAATAACCAAGTCTTCATTAACACTTAACAAGTTCATACCAATAGCATTAGACGAAATCCCAGAAGAATCAGATTGAGTGTCAGAAAAATCAGTAAAAAATATTTTATCCCAATTCTTGAATGCTTCTGGATATTTTGTAGAGTTTACTCTCAATCCATTAAATAACACAAGACCTTCACGTAAAGGTACAACTGTACTATCAAAATGTGCTCCAGAATATGCTTCTCTCTCAATATGTATTTTGTATTCTGGAAACATACTCTGCAACCACTTCGCACCTTTTTCATTACCGCTATTACTAATTTGATATACCAGATCTTTATTCAATCTTACTACATTTGGTGCATCAAATAGTATTTCTTCATTCATCAAAGTGGGTTTACTTAAATCATCAAAATTGAAACTGTCATCTTTATATTTTTGTTTTGGAGCCGAAAACCATTTTGCTCCATCGTCAAATGCTTCATGCATGATGTGATCATATGACCAAGTTTCAAAAACACGACTTCGCATTACACCAGGCACCTCTATTATGCTTGAACCTAATATTAAAAAAATATCACGAGGACAATAATTATGCCAACCTGTAGTTCTCCAATACGGTGTCACTATTTCTGCTTCATGTCTCACTCGTTTTGGTCTATGAACTTTTACATCAAGTTCTTTTAACTTATCACACAAATCCTCTAAATCTTGATTAGACTCATCGATTACCTTGTCACTATAATAACCTATATGTTTTGATATTTCACGATATGTTAAATTAGCGTACATGAAATTTTTCATTGATGGATCTGGTGGTGGTATATACGCAAAATCTGCTCTACCAACAATTATCTCTTTAAGAGTATCCCAGTGATTATTTGTTTCTACTATCATATGTTGCTCGAAAATTCACGATACTTATTTATATATTTTTTAAAAGAATCTGTGTTCACAATCTCACAACAATTATTGTAGTTATGATCTAATTTAGGTTGCATCGTTGATATTGTAGATTCTAGTAAAGTCAAATTCATTCTTAAAACTTTTTTACACTCGTTTAAATATCTTGTCAATCTTTCACCATAATCATCAATATCATCAAAAGAATAATCAAATAACTCATCATAAAGTACGAAACCATTCTCTGTCAAAAAACTATAAAAACCTTTACTCGCATAAGTTAGATAAGGTTTTTTGTAAAAAATATTCTTAAACGTTTTCTCAGTTATATGAGTTGATACATCAGTTTGACTTTCACATGCAAAAATTACTGCCGACTGTAAATATTCATCTGGCACAATATTATTGAGATATGGGTGTTCCACCTTTTTAAAAGGTTTTACATATCGGTCTAAGTTGACATTAAAGTATTTTGGTTTTGATGAGTTATAGTTTTTAAAATGAAAAAGATATTCCCAACTCAAATCATCACCTGAAAAATTACTCTCTTCTTGTACATTTGTTTCATAATCAAAATATGTTACAAGAAATCCAGTTTTTGAAAGAGAGTAATCTAAAATCTCTTTAGATACTTTTGTCTTTTCTTCTTCAACTGTTAAATTACCAATCTTACCCTCAAAATTTGAATATGTAAAACATTCGTATTCGCTCAACTCTGATATGATATGATATCTCGTAAATCTTTTGTTACCTGATAAGAATATGCCATTATATTTTAAAGGTATCTTTTCAGGTTTTAATTTACATGACTCTATTTTTTTAGATGTGAAAAAATCATATAGAAAGAACCAAGGAAAAGATTCTACGTTTATATTTAAATTCAGAACTTCTTTAATTTTTTCGTAGTTCGTCTTTAAATGTATGTCACAACCAACATAAGTAATGTCACATGAAGTATTTAATTTGGATAATTGATAAAACGCAGATAAATTTAAAAATTGATGATGACCTGTTTTATACAACGGATATAAAGAGTATTGCTCTGATAAATTATAAAGTGATATGCTATCAGATTTTTTTACTTGTGATAGCATATCGTCATTTATACTGATGAACTCCAAATCTGACATTAAATTTCCATGTAATAATGTTTGGTACTATACCATTCTTTTTGTTTAAATTTTTTTCCTCGTTTAAGAACAATTTGATCTGTCAATAAATTTGTATCATAATCATCCAAGGCTAATGCTTTAAAGTCTAATGAACATCTCGTATTTGATGACTCGTTATGAACACGATTTCCATGAACTATACCACTACCAAAAACAAATAATTCATCAATACGTGTATCTGCTCTTCTATACCAATCTTTTTCTAGATCATGATAATAAAAATCATTTAGAAAATCACATTCAATTAATGGCAGCCAAAAGTTTGTTTCAAACTCGGGATGATAATAAGGTGGTTCGCTATCTAGATGTTTATTATATCCTTCGGTAATCTTGTTGACATATTTTACCGAATGTTTAGATGGAAAGATTCTAAAAGAAGGAAGTTTTTGTATCAGTATTGGTCTATTATCAAAATATGGTTTCACAACGTCTACAACAAAAGACACCCAAAGTTTTTTAAATATGGGTTTCGTAATCAGTTTATCATAAGTTTTCGTTAGCACTTCAAACTCTTCTGTACCTCCTGCCGTTTCTGAGAATTTTCTTTCGAATACGAGTTTGCTATGCAGTTTGTATAATTTCTCATCAAAATATTTTTCGAAAATATTAATGAAATTATATTTGTCAACATCAAATTGAATTTTCTTAATCATAAATAAATTTATCGTTTTCTATGTGTTCATCAAAAATAACTTCACCATAGTAACTAGAAGGATTTATATGCTTCTTAAAAGCAGTTAAGTGCCTATGGTCATTGTCAATAAGTTTTCGTATGTTTGAATAAAAAACTTCATGATTCTCCTGTGAAAAATGATTTCGTCTATAATCTTTATACGCATAATGTATGTATTGCTTCTGATTCATTATTTTTTCTAAATCACTAAACTCTTGTTCAGAAACACGACTCAATACTGTATTATACACAAAAAACTTAGAGTTATTCAATTTATCATAATTAAATTGAGGTCTTGTTCTTTTTGTTGATGTTTCTTCAGAATTACTCAAAAGAGAGTTTGTAGATGTAAAAAAGACAAAAGTTTTTAAATCTAACAATATAGAATTGGCATAAAGAAAACTGACATTTTTATAGTTTGACCATCCAATCTCTTCTTGCATTGTCAAATACAGAAAATCTATCTCTGATCTAAAGTTTTCGTAAAAAGATTTATCTTTATCATTTATCAAATAACTTTTTTGATCTGTATTGTTCCAAGATATGTGTGTTCCGCTATCTGGTTTTCTGCTAAAAAAATGTATTCTATCTTGACCGCTCAATAAAAAAATACAGACGTAATTGCTCAGGTCTTTTTCCTTTGATATGAATTCATAATATTTTTTGAATGAATAATGTGGTCCAGAACCGTGAACAGAATGATTGATGACATTATAATTAGATTTAAGCATTTCATACCAAGTATGTGTAAATTTAAATTTTGAATTGCTTGTAAAGTATTTTGGGTCACCATAACTGTCACCAAAAATAATAATATTTTTCATTCAAACAACCTACAATATTTTTTTATTTCTTCTATATTATCATTTGAAATTTCTTTGGTAAATGTTTCATTATTCTCTGAAAACAATATTGATCTAGGACCCTCTTTCATTTCATAATCACAAATACGAAACCATTCTTTGTATTTGACAAAATTGTAATTTATTTTATCTTGTAGAACATCGAGTTTCTTTTGAAAGTCGCATGGATTCAAATCAATATATTTTTTGATTTGATCCCAAAATTTGGTCAATCTTGTAATGTCGTGTGATTCTAGGTCAAATGAGTAATCAAATATTTCATCATACAATTCAAATCCTAATTCCTTCAAAGAATGATTCATACCTCTAGATCCTATCATCAAGAAAGGTCTTTTAAAAATGAACTCTTTCCACAATTTTTCAGTAAAAAAGATTGGACCATCAAAATATGATTCCAATACTATATCACAACAAGTATTAAAAGATTCTTTGGGTAAAAAATGATTGAAAACGTCTTTAAAATATTTGTTACCATCTATCTCAACTGAATCACTTTGATCGTTTATGTTAAAAAGTGAAGAATGGTCTAACTCGTTTAAAAATCGTGAGTGATTTAATATATCGAACTCAATATGAAATTTATTGTACCAGTCATCAATCGTAGAAACACATATTGATTGAATTTCATTATCTTTGTCATTCAGATGAAAATGTGGAACGTAAGAATATTCGAAAAGATCATGTTTATAAAATTTATTCAGAGTCATTATTCTAAAGTCTTTTGGACTACTTACCAATGTGATAAAATTTTTCGTTTTATCACTTTTGTTTAACTCATCTAAATCGTTTTCGAAAATGAAATTATGAGGTGTCAATATCGATAATGGAAAACTCAGTGCTTCAATTTTTATAGACTTTAACGATAAGAGGTTCTTCCAATCTTGAATTCTTTCTTGAATATTAAAATCTGAACACAAGTAAATTATATTTTTATCAGAATTTTGAGAAAGATTTACAATTGAATATAAAAATTTATAACGATCTATATTTTCATTATCTAATGGCCATAATAAAGAACCCTCAAGCATATCATATATGAGAAGTTCTTCGTTATTTTCAACAATTTCAGCAATATCGGCAAAAAAACGTTTATCATTACTTCTACAATAAGTAAGATTAATACCAATCATTAGTAATTGTTTCTGACCTCGATAAATTTGTTAATCCACGTATCTCGATTCTCAACAAATATTTGAGGTGTATCATCTGCCACCGCTATAATTATTGCTATGTAAGGTATAGGTATTCCGGTCATTTCTTCCCACATCACTGAATATGCTGAACCTTGCATAAAATAATTATCAATCCATTCCCATTTTTTGGGTTTATTTGATGTTTTGAAATCTATAATATGGGGTTTACCACGAAATTTACCGACACAATCTACTCGACCAGCAGTTTTTAAATGATGAGAAAATAAAGTTCTCTCTTGAGCATAGACAACTTCAATTTCATTTAAGGTGGGTTGTATAGACTTAAACATCTCTACATTATCGGGTGTATAACCTTGAAATGCAGATTCGTTGTTTAAGTAGTCTTCACAAAGTTTATGTACCTTTGTGCCTCTTCTAGATGCTTTTGTAGATATTTTATTGGCTTCTTTTTCACCAACACGCTTACGCCATTGTATAATAGCATCTTTTTTATAATCAGATAATACAGTTGTTACTGATGGATATTTTTCACCATCAGGAGTAACGTACAAACGTTTACCGTTTTCGTTTATTGTGCTAAGTTCAATATCACCAAGAACATCTTCATGTAAAAAATTAGTCATAAATGTTTATATCACTTCCACGATGGGAACGCTTAATATCCTTTAATCGATCATTGAAACCTTGATCTGGTTTTTTAGGTCCAACATTATCATATGCAAATCCTGGCATAACAGGCACTCTTCTTATTTTTCCACCACATATTTTGCATGGATGTTCGATTGGTGCATCTCGATCTTCATATTTTATGTTTTCCTCAAACACTTGATCGCATGATTCACAATTATATACGTATGTCGGCATTAATACCTTTCATGACCAACAAAAAAATGGTCAATTGAAGAAAAAGTGTTATTAACTCGTGCATATTCATCAGCAGAGTCTATACAGGTGACCCCATTTATTCTAAATGGGTAAATATCTTCAAAATTACGCTTTAATGTATGAACCCAAAAATCATGATCTCTTCTCAAATTGATTTTTTGCCGAAATTTTGGATTTAAGACACAAATACCAGCATTTACGGCAGTTGGAGCCTTAAACTTGAAGGTTGGGCGAGGAATATAGTTTTCAATCATGCCGTGTTCGGTCAATTTAACCACAGATTTGTGTTTTTCGCCTTTTTTTACGTCATGAATACCCAAAGTACACGAATTTCGACTTTTTTGATGAAAATCGTACATTTTACGTAGATCGAAATCGTAAATATTGTCACCATTCATGATAATTACGTCATCATCGACACCTAAAGTATAATCAAGTATACCTTTTGCCGTTCCTAACAGTATTTTTTCAGTCATGGCTTTCACATTTACACTTCCTTTGTATTTTTTGAGTGCAAATTCCATTTGAGGGGCACAAAAACTCTGAATTAACGTTACATTCTTAAAATTTTGTCTTTCAAGCCAATCTAAGTTGTGAAAAAGAATTGATTTGTTATTTATAGGTAATAGACATTTGGGCTTGTAATCCGTAAAAGGTCGCAGTTCCGGATTTAGGCCAGCACAAAACATTATCACATTCATTTTTTGGCTTCTTTCTTTTTAGTCTTAGTTTTTTTAG
>MDSV01020702.1_pt1 | contig 15618 bp, 16 predicted proteins | sample 810851 | NCBI WGS metagenome assembly MDSV01 (sample SAMN05326640, study PRJNA326480) | marine metagenome | isolation source: seawater | place: Atlantic Ocean: North East | collected 2012
CATATAAATTAGTTACTAAATATGAAAATTTAAATCCAAGTTTAGAACCAAGTCACGCATTTGCTGAAGCAATTAAAATTGCACCAAGATTAAACAAAGACACAATATGTATAATTAACTCTTGCGGTGACGCTCGAAAAGATCGAGATATTTTAAAAAAAAGATTGGGTAAAAATATATGATAAATCCTATAAGCGAAGCTTTTAAAAATGCAAAAAAGGAAAACAGACCTGCTTTATTAACTTATACAGTAGCCGGAGACAATACAAAAAAAAAATCATTAGAAATACTAAAGTCAATTTCTAATTATGTAGATATTTTTGAAATTGGATTTCCACACAACACTCCAATCGCTGATGGAGGTCAAATACAAACAAGTTCTTATAGGGCGCTAAAAAATGGAGTAAAAATAAATGATGTGTTTAATATTGTAAGAAATTTTAAAAAAATAAAAAATACTAAACCTGTAATATTAATGGGTTATTATAATATGATTTATCAATATGGAGAAAAAAGATTTTTAAATAAATGTAAAAACTCTGGTGTAAATGGTCTTATTGTTGTAGATCTTCCTTGGCCAGAAAATAAAAAATTTGCTAATCAATGTAAATTAAATTCAATTATTTTAGTACAACTATTATCTCCAACCACATCAGAAACTAGAATAAAAAAAATAGTCAAAGATTCCCACGATATGATTTATTATATAAGCATGTTGTCTACTACTGGAGGAAAATTAAAGGTTACACCAAAAAAAATAATTTCAAATTATAAAAAAATAAAAAAAATCAGCCCTAGGAAAAATTGCGTAATTGGATTTGGTATAACTGAAAAAACAATTTCAAAATTAAAATCTGCAGATGGATTAGTAGTTGGTAGTGCTATATGCAAAGAAATCAGTAACAGTTTACAAAAAAAACAAAATCCTGTCATAAATGTAAGTAATATGGTAAAAAAATTGAAAAAAAGAATCATATGAACTGGTTAACCAAAGCAATTAAATTTGGTGAAAAAATCAAAAAAGTCTTAAAAAAAAGACCATCAAAAACTGATATTGAGAATTCAGATTGGACTAACTGTTGTAAAGGACCAATTTTAAAATCAGAGTTAAAGGAGAATTTATGGGTGTGCGATTCCTGTGGAAAGCACCATAGAATTAACTGCAAACAAAGATTTGATCTTATATTTGGCAATGGTAATTATGAAATTATTAAAACTCCTATTCCAAAAGAAGATCCTTTGGATTGGCATGATACAAAATCTTACAAAGAAAGATTAAAAATTGCAAAAAAAAAGACTAGTCAAGAATGTGCGGTTATGATTGCAAAAGGTAATCTCGATGGAGTTACGGTAACGGTTGGTGCAATCAACTTCAACTTTATTGGTGGGTCAGTAGGAGCGGCTGAGGGTGAAGCGATACTTTATGGTGCACAATTTGCAATAGATAATAAAACTCCGTTTATATTTTTTCCTTGTGGCGGCGGTCAAAGAATGTTTGAAAGTCCTATTGCCTTAACCAATATGACTAGAACAACAATAGCTATAAATGAACTAAAAAAAAATAATTTACCTTATATAGTTTGTTTTACAGATCCAACAGCAGGAGGTATTACTGCATCATTCGCGATGTTAGGCGATATTCATTTTGCTGAGCCTGGTTGTTTAATTGCTTTTGCGGGAAAAAGAGTAATCCAAGCAACAGTTAAAGAGGAATTAAGTCAAGAATTTCAAACTGCTGAATTTGTTGAAAAGCATGGCTTCGTGGATAAAGTTATACATAGACACGATTTAAAGGATCAATTATCAAAAATTTTAAAGATTTTGCTCAAATTTGATTCTGGAGTAAATTTAGAAGAAAAAAATGAAACTTCAGAAGATTATATCAAAGTTACAAAAGCTGCATCCTAAAGAAATTGATCTTAGTCTAGATCGTATAAAAAACCTCTGTGCGAAATTGGGTAATCCACAAGACGATATACAAAGTGTTCAGGTATGTGGAACTAACGGTAAAGGAAGTACAATTTCTTTTTTACATTCAATACTTAAGGAAGCTAAAATAAAGTGTAATGTTTATACCTCACCCCATGTTAGATCAATAAATGAAAGATTTATTTATAATGATGAAATAATTACTGATGATGCACTTGCAGAATTATTAAGTGAAGTAGAGAATATCAATAACGGTCAACCTCTTACATATTTTGAAGCTCTTACAGCCGCTTTTTTTTATGGATGTCGAAAATATAAAGAAAATATAGTTCTTGCAGAATTTGGTCTTTTTGGAAGAGGAGATGCGGTAAATATCTTAAAAAAAAATCTTTGTAATATTGTGACATCTATTAGTGAAGATCATTTAGATTGGTTGCCTAAAAACGAAAGAAGTGTGGAAAGAATTATTTTTGAAAAAACTTCATCTTTGCTTGAATCGAATATAATTGTTGCAAAACAGTCATCTAAAGAAATTACTGAATGTATTAAAAAAAATATTTTGAATAATAAAGCAAACAAATTTTTTTTTAATGAAGATTATAATTTTGTTATAAAAGAAAATAATTTTTTTTATTATGAGGATAAATATGGAGGTATAAAAATACCAAAACCGAGCATGAGAGGTCAATATCAATTTGAAAATGCATCTACAGCAATTGCCTCATTGCGAGTTTTAGAAAATTTAAAGATCAAAAATGAAAATATAATAAATGGAATAAAAAAAGCATATAATTCAGCTAGGCTTGAAGAAATTAAATCTGGCAAACTCAAAAATTTAGTAAAAAATAATATGCTAATTATTGACTCTTCTCATAACCCTGGTGGATCGAAATCTTTAAATGAGTATCTTCAAACTTTAAATTGTAATAAACACGTCATCGTAGGAATGATGGAGAATAAAGATCATGAAAAATTCATAAGTTATTTTAAGGATATTTCGTCTTTAACTGTTATAGATATACCCAATCAAGTAAATGGAATAAGTGGAAGAAAGTTGAAAGAAAAATTTAAGAGTTTTTCAAATTTAAGTTTTAGTGAAAACATTGAGCAAGCTTTAAAAGCTTTGCAATTAAATCAAAATGATGTTGTTATAATAACCGGGTCTATTTATTTAATGGGAGAAGTGCTAAGAAAAAATTAAAAAATAATATATTTTTTTCTATTTAACTTGGTTTTACAATTTTCTAATTGTCTTTTATATTTATCAGATTGAATTTTTACTCTATTTGCAAGCTGCATAACTTTTTGATTTTTTTTATAATTTTTGTAGTTACCCCATCCTTCGTGATATGCAATGTATTGTTTAAAAACATTATTTTTAGAAATTTTTAAGATTTTTTCTGTTTTGTTTATGTACCATCCAATAAAATCAACACTATCTTTATATCTAGTTCTTGTTGCAAGTGGGTTATTTGTTTCGCTTTTATATTGCTTCCATGTTCCTTTAATGGCTTGGGAATAACCAAATGAAGTTGATGATCTTTTAAAAGGTATAACTTTAAAAATTTTTTCTCTTTTGGGTTTAGCTAACCAGTCAAAATCTGACTCCATTTTTATGAATGCTAATTGAATATATATTGGAACTCCCCACTTCTGTTCAATTTTTTTAGAATGTTTGTACCACCAATATCTCTCAGAAAAAATTGAACATCCGTCATTAGTATTTTTCGGTATTGATGAACAAGAATATAAAAAAAGAAATATTATTAAATATATTTTGCTGGAAGCAGTAATAAATTGTTTTATTTTCACATTTTTTTCCAAATTTTATTTAAAAATATAAATATGAATATTGATACTAAAACTCCCATGATATTACCAAATAAATCACTAATTTGAAAACTTCTGTTAGGAATTATATAATGTAATATTTCAATCAAAATAGATCCAAAAATTAAATACAATAAAATATATTTTCTTTTTGTATTGAAATATGCAGTCAACCCAATAAAAGAAATTAAAAAATATGCATAAAAATGGTTAGAGGATATAAAAAAATCTCTAGTTAATTGAGGTTGTTTATGAATATCGTCGTAGAATATAAATCCTAAAATACTCCCAGGAAATAGGTATAAGGTTAAAAAAATTATGTTTATAATATGAAAAATTATTTTAATGTTTATCATTAATATATTAATATATTAAAATTCAAATTATGAGTCATTTATTTTTAGTTCGTCATGGTCAGAGTGAATGGAACTTGGAGAATCGATTTACTGGGTGGGTTGATGTTAATCTCTCTGCCCAAGGAAAATTGGAGGCTTGTAAAGCTGGTGAATTAATTAAAGAAAAAAAAATAAATTTTGATTTTTTTTTTTCCTCATTTCAAAAACGTGCAATTGAAACTTTAAAGCTGATAACAACCACTCTCAGATTAAAAGAGATAAACACAATTCAGGCTTGGGAACTTAACGAAAGACACTACGGTGCTTTGACCGGACTGAACAAAGATGAAATGAGAAATAAATTAGGAGATAAAAAGGTACATGAATTTAGAAGATCTTGGAATATAGCTCCAGAACCACTGAGTAAAAATAACCCTTATCATCCTATAAACATTGAAACTTACAATTCTATTCCAAAAGAAAATATTCCAGACACAGAGTCCTTGAAAGATACGTTTAATAGAGTTTGTCCATATTTTGAAAAATTTGTAATGACAAAAATAAAACAAAATAAAAATATTTTAATTTCAGCACACGGGAATTCAATTAGAGCGATATGTAAATTTCTTTTTAAGCTTGATGAGAAAAAAATCACAAAATTAGAAATACCAACAGGAAATCCTCTTCATTTAAAATTTGATAAGGAAAATAATATAATGCAGTGTTCATACCTGGACACTTCTAGGGCTAAAGATTTAATAGTTTTTTGAAATTTTTTTATAAATTTTTAGGTCAGTAATATGATAAAATATATTTTTACTTTCAAAGCCATTTAAACATTTTTTTTTTAACTGATTGTTCCATACAAATTGGATTGAGAATTTTTTTTTTTTTATATTATTGAAAGTTTCTTTATTTAGTATTTGACATCCTGTATAAATATAATCATTTATTTTCTTTTTAAAAAGAATGCTGTTAGCTAAACAAAAATCACCTTTTAAACTTTTGTCAAAACTTAATTTTCTTTCCACAACTAATAAAATATTTTGTAATTTTCTTCTTTCATAGATTTCTTTCATACTTTTAATGTATTTTAAATAAACCTTGTCCCATATTGTATCTGGATTAAATATAATAAAGTTTTGTTCTTTTGAATTTGATAGAATATTTTTAATACCCCCACCTGTTCCTAAAATATTTTTTCCATCATCCACAATATTTATGCTAACACCAAAATTATTTTTTTTAAGATAATCTTTCAATTTATTTTTTAAATAAAATGAATTTATATATATTTTTTTTATTCCAAGTTTTTTAATGATCATAATGGTGTTTTGAAGTAATGTTTTTTTATTTATTTTCAAAAGAGGTTTGGGACACTCTAAAGTTAAAGGATTAACTCTTTTCCCATATCCTGCGCATAATATTATTGCTGCATTTACTTTCATATATTATTTAATTTCATTCTGAAAATATGTTCTAATAATTTTATTCAATTCTCCAAGCTCTTTATTGTTTTCTATTCTATATTTAATTAACTTCCAAGCATGTGGTATCAATTTAAGATATTTTTTTTTATTATCTCTATAATATAATCTTGAAAAAATTCCAATTATTTTCAAATTTCTTAAAACAGATAGGATATCAAAATCATTTTTGAATTGTTCTCTGTTATATTTTTTTTTTTCTTTCTTATTATAATAATTATATATAAAACCTTTTGTTTTTTTATTTGTTTCAAACCTTACATCATCAATTAAGGAGGCTAGATCATATGTGGGATTCCCATAAACAGCATCTTGTGAGTCAATAACAGCAATTTTTTTTTTGTTTAAGATTAAATTCGATACATGAAAATCTCTATGAACAAATGTATTATTTGGTAGTTTTATTTTTTTGATTAAATAATTAATATTTTTTTTCAATAAAGAATTGATTTTTTTTTTCTTTTTTCCTTTAAATAAATTTGGCACATACCATTTTAAAAATAGCTCTGATTCTTTATACAAAGTTTTATTTGAATATTTTGGAATTATATATTTTTTTTTGTTTATATCTTTTATTTTTATAATTTTAATTTTTTGAATTTTAATTAATAATTCAATTATTTTTTTATAAGCATGCTGCTTATTTAATGTTTTATTTTTAAACAAGTCGTATATTGTGTGATTTCCTAAATCCTCTATTTCTATATAATTTTTTTTTATATTTTCTGATATTAATTTTGGTGCATTTATTCTATTTTTTATGAGGACTCTATTTATAAGCTCATATACCACTAGATTTTTAAAATTCTCTTTTCTAGAAAATACTATAATTGAACTTTTTTTATGTTTTTTATTTCTATAAAATTTTCTGAAAGAAGCATCTCCTTTAATAGGAGTTAATTCATCAAAGTCTAAGTTCATAGTTTTTTAGACTTCCATATTTAAATATTTTAACATACCTTGCTTTCATATCTTTTGAATATTTAAAATATAAATCAAGTCTATTTTTTGGTTTTTTTTCAAGTAATTCTGGCCATTCTATTATTGTTATATTTTCGTTTGTGTTCTCAAAAATGCCAATATTATCAAGTTCTTTTTTGTGCTTTATTCTATATAGATCAAAATGCCTGATATTTATTTTTTTTATTTTGTACTCTAAAACAATATTAAATGTTGGACTAAGTACCTCAATTTTTTTTGAATTAGTATTTAAATCATTAATTAAAAGTCTTGTAAATGTAGTTTTTCCAACACCTATTTCACCATAAAGTAAAATCGTGTCACCGACTGTGATATATTTTTTTATTGTTTTTGTAACTTGGTGAAGGTCTTTTATAGATGAAATTTTCATCCTTTGGACAATTTAGTATCTGTAAGCGTCTGGCTTGTAGGGTCCTTGCTGTTTTACACTAATATAATCTGCTTGATCTTTTGATAATGGAGTTAGTTTTGCACCGACTTTTTCTAGGTGGAGTCTTGCTACTTTTTCATCTAAATGTTTTGGTAATACATAAACCTTTTTCTCGTATTTTTCAGAATTGTTCCAAAGTTCAATCTGGGCGGTGACCTGGTTTGTAAAAGATGCGCTCATTACAAAACTAGGGTGACCTGTTGCGCATCCTAAATTTACCAATCTACCCTCTGCTAATAAAATAAGTCTTTTGTTGTCTGGAAAGGTTATTTCGTGAACTTGTGGTTTAATTTCATCCCATTTATAATTTTTTAAAGCCTCTACTTGTATTTCGTTATCAAAGTGACCGATATTACAAAGTATTGATCTATCTTTCATAGCTCTCATGTGATCAGCAGTAACTATGTCTTTGTTGCCTGTTGCAGTTACAACTATATCTGCTTGGCCTATCATTTCATCCATCAATACAACTTCATAACCTTCCATTGCTGCTTGTAGTGCACATATTGGATCTGTTTCTGTAACCATAACTCTAGCTCCACTTTGTCTTAAAGAAGCTGCACTACCCTTTCCTACATCTCCAAATCCAGCAACAATAGCTACTTTACCTGACATCATTACATCAGTGGCTCTTTTAATACCGTCAACTAGACTTTCTCTACAACCATATAGATTATCAAATTTTGATTTTGTAACTGAGTCATTAACATTAATTGCTGGAACTAGTAAAGTTCCTTGTTCTTCCATTTTTTTTAGTGCCAAAACTCCTGTTGTGGTTTCTTCGCTCAAACCTTTAATATCCTTCATTAAATGTTTATAATCTTTGTGCATAAGAGCAGTAAGATCTCCACCATCATCTAATATCATGTTTGGTGTCCAATCTTTTTTACCTTCAATAGTTTGTCTAACACACCACCAATATTCCTCTTCTGTCTCTCCCTTCCAAGCAAAAACTGGTATACCAGCTTTAGCAATTGCAGCTGCTGCATGATCTTGAGTTGAAAATATATTGCATGATGACCAACGTACTTCAGCTCCTAGGTCAACTAGTGTTTCTATCAAAACGGCTGTCTGTATAGTCATATGCAAACACCCAAGAATTCTTGCGCCTTTTAAAGGTTTTTTACCTTTATACTCAGCTCTCAATGCCATTAATCCAGGCATTTCAGTTTCAGCGAGTGAAATTTCTTTTCTACCAAACTCAGCTTCGTTAATATCTTTTACTTTGAAATCTGTCATGAAGTGGGCCTTGTAACAATTTTCTAAAAATATATCAACAACTGATTATGGTTTTGGAAAAATTATTTCCACTTTTGCACCACTTTTTCCTTTATTGTTTGATGCTAAAATTGTCCCATGATGTAGTTCTACTAAATTTTTTACTATATTTAGCCCTAAACCGGAATGTTCACCAAATTTAGAAGGTCTATTACTATAAAAGCGCTTAAAAATTTTTGAAGTATCTCTTTCCTTAAAACCTTCCCCTTCGTCAATTACTGATAAATTTATTTTATTCTTATCTTGTTCTTTAAGTTCAACAAATATTCTTTTATTATTTTTGCTAAAAGATATTGAATTATCTAATAAATTTGCAATGATTTGCTCGAGTCTGTTTTCAATACCAAGAATTTTATAATTTTTTTTGTTGTTTAATACAAGGTTAATAGAAATATTTCTTTTTGAATTATAAATATTATTAAAATCGTCTACAACTGACCTGGCAATAGTTTTAAGATCAATTAAATGCATTTTTTCAGAGGTTATGGCCGCTTCGTCTTTTAGCATTTGAGAGTAGTCAGTAATTAATCTCTCAATTCTTTCAACATCATGAGAAACGATTTTAATAAGCTTTTCTCTATCTGTTTTAGATTCTGACTCATTAATGATTTCTGATGCACTTTTCAAAGACGCAAGTGGATTTCTGATTTCATGAACAAGATCAGATGAAAAATTTTTTGCAGTTTTAATTCTATTATTTAAATTTCTAGTCATGTCATCTAATGACTTTGATAAAGTTCCAAGTTCGTCATTTCTTAATTTAAGATAATCTAAACTAATTTCTTTTTTATTTTTTTCTTTAATATTCTTAGTAAAGATGACTAGATTTTTAATGGGTTTTAAAAAATATCTATTAAGTACAAAAGAAAATATAAAAATTACAATAGCAACAACAAATGCAGTTCTAATTACAAAAACTTTTCTTTCATCAATTGCTGCTCTAATGTCATTCGCATTTTCAACTATTACTAAATACCCGATATTATCATTTCCTTTGCTAACATTTTTTATAGTTATCATTAAAAATTGATTATAAGTTTCATCTGTATAAGAATAAGCTTTTCCAAAATTATCAGAAGTAGTATATTTTAATAGCTGATCTTTTAAAGATAGTTTGGATTTCTCTGTTATTGAACTGACCTTAATATTATTTTCTTGTTCAATTGAGTTCATCTCTATTACCTGGATGTTTTTTGAAAAAGATCTTGGATCCAAATCAAGAGTGTTCGTATCTCCTATAATATCTAGTTTATTGTCAAAAATAACAACTCTATTCAAATCTTGAAAAAGAAATCTTGTAGAATTTAAAAATTTTTTTATATCTCCTTTTTCAAACAATACATCTAGTCTTCTGATATGACTTATGGTATTTTCAATTACCTGTATATGATTTTTAGTTTTTGCTATAACTAAAGACGGTTGAATAGATTTTAGGTAAAAAATAGCAAAAGCCAATATGAAAATAAAAACCAATAAATTTATAAATAAAAATTTTTTTAGGATTGATAAATTTTTAAGGAAGTAACTAAACATTAATTAACATTCCAACGATACCCACTGCCATATCTAGTCTCAATCGCTGAAAAATTACTATCAACTTTTTTAAATTTTTTTCTTATTCTTTTAACGTGACTATCAATAGTCCTATCCTCGATATCTGTATCCTCTCTGTAGGCTATATCCATTAGTTGTGCTCTTTCTTTAATTATACCTGGTCTTTTAGCGAGTTCTTTTACTATTAAAAATTCCGTTGTTGTTAATTTGTCAGGTAGTTGCTTTCCGTCCCATTCACACTCCAATTGAGAAGGATCCAATTTTAACTTTCCATGTAATATAACATTTTTCACTTCTTCAAGATTACTTGGTTCTTTTCTTCTTAATTGAACCCTGATCCTTTCAATTAATACTTTGGTTGAAAATCCACCTGATTTTTTTACGAAATCATCTGCTCCTAGTTTTAAACCTAAAAGTTCATCAACCTCTTCATCTTTTGAAGTTAAGAAGATAACAGGCATAGAAGTTTTTTTTCTCAATTTTTTTAATAACTCTTCGCCATCCATTTTAGGCATTTTTATATCAATTACTGCTAGATCTGGGGGTGTTCTAGTGAGTCCTATTAAAGCGCTTTCACCATCTAAATAAGTTTGAACCTTAAAACCTTCCTTTTCTAAAGCAATGCTTATGCTAGTCAAAATATTTCGGTCGTCATCAATTAAAGCTATCGTTTGATTCATAATATAATAATAAAAATACTAAAATGTTCTAAATTGGGCAATAGCAAGTTTAATGAAGCACACCCCAATTTTTTCCTATATTTATGTCTACTAACAAGGGAATTGAAAAAGAATGAAACTCACTATTTTTTACCTCAACCATCTCTTTCTCAATTATTTGTGATATTTTTTTAATATCGTTATTTGGAGCCTCGAAGATAAGCTCATCATGTATTTGAAGTAATATTTTTGTTTTATTATATTTTGGCTCAGAAAATTTTTTGTACACTCTCATCATTGCTATTCTCATTATTTCAGAAGCTGAACCTTGTATTGGAGCGTTAATTGCAGCTCTCTCTTGAAAATTTCTTACGTTAAAGTTTTTATCATTTATTCCTGTCAAATGAGTGCGTCTTCCAAAGATATTATTAACATAGCCACTCTTTCTACAAAATTTAATTGTTGAGTTCATATAATCTTTAATTTCTGGGAATTTTAAAAAATAAGATTTCAAAAATTCTTCTGCTTCAGTATTAGAAACATTTATTTGTTTTGCTAATCCATATTGTGAAATTCCATATATGATTCCAAAGTTTATTGCTTTTGCTTTTCTTCTCATATCTTCATTTATTTTTTTAATATCTACATTGAAAACTTGGCTTGCTGTTAAGGAATGAACATCTTCGTTATTAAAAAAAGCTTTTTTTAATTCTTTAACATCCGCTAAATCCGATAAAATTCTCATTTCAATCTGATTGTAATCAGCAGATATTAAACTAAAATTTTTATCAGATATAAAAGCTTTTCTAATATCTTTTCCTTCATCCGATTTAATTGGGATATTTTGTAAATTTGGATCACTAGATGCTAATCTTCCAGTTGTTGTAGCTGCCAATAAAAAGGATGTGTGAACTCTCTTTGTATTTTGATTAATATGTTCTTGGAGAGCGTCTGAATATGTATTCTTAAGTTTAGTTGACTGTCTCCAATCCAAAACTAGTTTAGGCAATTTATGACCTTTATAAGCTAAGTCTTCAAGAACTATAGCGCTCGTTGCAAAACTACCTTTTTTTGTTTTTTTTAATGAAGCAATTTTTAAATCATTATACATGATTTCTCCAAGTTGCTTTGTTGAAGCTATATTAAATTCTTTTTTAGATAATCTAAAAATTTCTTTTTCTAAAATTTTAATTTTTTTTTCAAAATTATAAGACAATTTTTTTAAAACTTCAGAATCTACTTTAATCCCATTAATTTCCATCAATGCAAGTATTTCTATTAAAGGTTTTTCAAAGCTTTCATAAATATTTGTTAACTTTTCAGAATTTAGTCTTTGTATTAGAATTTTATATAATCTTAATGTTATATCTGCATCTTCCGCTGCATAATCTTTTGCTAAATCTAAATTAACCTCATTAAATTTAATTTGTTTTTTTCCAGTCCCAACTAATTCTTTATAAGAAATAGTTTTATGATTAAGATGAATTTCTGACAATGTATCCATGTTATGCCTATTTTTTCCAGCATCTAAAACGTAAGAAATTAGCATAGTGTCTTCCATTGAGTTGATAAATACCCCTCTGTGATAAAAAATAATGTAATCATATTTAATATTTTGACCAATTATTTTTATACTCTCGTCTTCCAGTATCGGTTTTAATAATCTCAATACTTTTTTTTTCATCTAAATTTTTAGAATTTTCATGTTTTAAAGGAATATAACAAGCCTTTCCAATTTCCACAGATAATGAAATTCCTACGAGTTCAGCCTGATGCGGATCCAAAGAGGAAGTCTCTGTGTCTACGCAGATTTCGCCTTTATCCTCAGCAGATTTAATCCAATCATCTAATTGTTCTTCTTTCTGAATTAAAATATAATTTTCTTTTGAAATTTTAACATTTTTATTTTTGGTGACTTTCTTTCCGTAATCGATCTCTCCATATACAGAAATTACAGAACTTAAAAGTCTGTTAAATTCCATATCGTTCAAAAAACTATATAATTTTTTTTTATCAATTTCTTTTAATTCAAAATCTGAAAGTTTTTCGTTTACTGGAACATCTTTTTTTAAAGTAACAAGTTTTTTACTTATTATTGCTTTATCTTTATTCTCTATTAATGTTTCTCTTCTTTTATTCTGCTTAATTTTATTTGAATTAATCAATAAGTTTTCAATATTTTTATATTGATTTATAAGTTCAGCTGCAGTTTTGACTCCAATTCCTGGAACTCCTGGTACATTGTCACTACTGTCCCCAGCTAATGCCTGAACATCAATTATTTTGTCTGGAGACACTCCAAATTTTTTATTTATATCATCCTCATTTATAAACTTATTTTTCATTGGATCGTAGATTCTTATATTTTTTTTATAGAGTTGCATTAAATCTTTATCTGACGAAACAATTGTAGCTTTTGCTCCCGCCCTTAAAATCTTTTCAGTATAAGTTGCTATTAAATCATCCGCTTCATAATTTAAAAGTTCAACAGAAGGAAGGTTAAAAGCAACAACTGCTTTTCTGATATAATCAAACTGAGGAATCAGATCTTCAGGTGCATCTGATCTATTGCCCTTGTATTCTGAATAAATCTCATTTCTAAAATTCTTTCTGGCAGAATCGAAGATTACTGCAAAGTGAGTAGGCTTGTCTTTGTTGTCTTTAGATTTGGAGTCCTCCAAAAGTTTAAATAACATATTACAGAATCCGCTTACAGCGCCAGTAGGTAAGCCGTCACTTTTTCTTGTTAGAGGAGGTAATGCATAATAAGCTCTAAATATATAACCTGAGCCATCAATTAAATAAAAATGATCGTTTTTTTTAATTTTTTCCATAAATTAATGTTATCTTAATTTTTTTCGATGTTATAAATGTATAACCTCATATGAACAAAAAAAATGTTTTAATTATAGAAAAACTCAATAAAACTTATGATAGTAAAAATTCTGCAAAAGTTAATGCTTTAAATAACTTAAATCTTGAAGTGAAAGAGGGTGAAATATTTGGTTTATTAGGTCCAAATGGTGCAGGTAAAAGTACTTTTATAAATATTCTAGCTGGAACGGTTGTAAAATCATCAGGCTTAGTTGAGGTTTGGGGTTTTAATTTGGATAAAAATCCACGACAAGCGAAGGCTTCCATTGGTATAGTCCCTCAAGAGGTAAATATAGACCCTTTTTTTAGTCCTAGAGACTTGCTTGAGCTGCAAGCGGGATTATACGGTGTCAAAAAAAAGGATAGGATTACAGATACAATACTGAAAATGGTAGCATTAGAAAATCAAGCAAAAACATATTCAAGAAGTTTGTCTGGAGGAATGAAAAGAAGATTGATGGTTGCAAAAGCACTAGTACATCAACCTCCAATAATTATTCTTGATGAACCTACTGCTGGAGTAGATGTTGAGTTAAGACAAAACCTATGGAACAATGTAAAAGATTTAAACAGAAACGGTGTAACAATAATTTTAACCACTCATTACTTGAATGAAGCAGAAAATATGTGTGATAGAATCGGAATTCTGAATAAAGGAGAATTGGTTGCGCTTGATACAACAAAAAACCTGATAGATAAAATACAAACAAAAATTGTAACATTTAAATTAACTGGTAAAATTGAAATTGATGATGAAAGTGTTGACTCTGTAAAAATAATTTCAAATAAAGATAACTCTCTAAGTTTATCATACGAGAAAAGTAAATTATCCATTAATAAAATAATCGCTTACATAAAAAATCAAAAAATAGATATTTTAGATATAACTACTGACGATGGAGATTTAGAAGATGTATTTTTAAAGCTTACAAAACACTAGCTTTCTTTGAGTAATAATAGTAATATTTATTATGGAATTAGTTAAAAATTTTCAAAGTCAAAAAATATTAAAATACTTTCTAATAACTATTTTTGGTTCTGTTATACTTACTATATCTTCAAAAATACAAACACCTTACAGTCCAGTACCAGCAACAATGCAAACTTTTGCAGTTTTATTACTGGGTATTTCTTTAGGATATAAGCTCGCTGTAGCTTCAGTAATTCTATATTTATTTGAAGGTTTAATTGGACTGCCAGTTTTTGCCAAAGGTGGAGGATATATGTACTTAGCTGGTCCAACAAGTGGTTACTTAATTGGTTTTATTCTCGGAGCATATTTTTCAGGTCTAGAAAAAAAATTTAAAGATCCAATTTTAACTTTTGTTTACTTACTAATTTCAGTTTTTTTTATATATCTAATTGGTCTAATTTGGCTATGGATTTTTATAGGAATTGATAAAAATATTAATGAAGTATTTTTAATTGGAGTTAAACCGTTTTTACACATTGAAATATACAAGCTTTTGATACTAACAATTATTTCAAAACAAATTATAAAATTTAGAAAGTTTATCTAGGGGATTTTTTAGAAAGAATTCTTTGCAAAGTTCTTCTGTGCATTTTCAATCTTCTTGCAGTTTCAGATACATTTCTGTTACACAGTTCAAATACTCTATGTATATGCTCCCACTTTACTCTATCTGCTGACATAGGATTTTCAGGAGGTGCTGCTCTTTTGTTTGGATCTGCCAATAATGCTTTTTCAACATCATCTGCATCTGCAGGTTTTGATAAATAATCAATTGCACCTTCTTTAATTGCTGCTACGGCAGTTGGAATATTTCCATAACCGGTTAACATAACAATCCTACTCTTTGAATTATTTGATTGAATCTCTTTTACAACTTCTAGACCATTTCCATCATTTAATCTCAGGTCTACAACCGCAAAGGCAGGTTTTTTTGTTTTTACAGCATTAATACCTTTTTCGACGCTTTCAGCTTGAGTAACTTGAAAACCTTTCTTTTCCATTGCTCTTGCAAGCCTTTCTCTAAATGGATTATCATCATCAACTAAAAGTAGTGATTTATCATTAAATTCATTGATTTTATTTGTGTTTTCTGTGTTAATCATGAAGCCTATATGGTTGTTATTATCTCAATTTCAATAGGACTTTTTTCTTTACTTTAATCAATATATCCCCTAAATGCTGAATTTATATAAAATTTGCATATCGGTTATGCAACTTTTTTTTGTTAAATTTTTTTTAGGAGCTAATATGGAAAAATTTAAGTCAGTTGAAGAATTAATAAGTAAAC